>ENA-UONY01000349-UONY01000349.1-human-gut-metagenome-genome-assembly--contig:-CS9-NODE-349-length-62400-cov-7.955971_pt1 | contig 62400 bp, 67 predicted proteins | sample MGYA00242465_ERZ724012 | MGnify/ENA metagenome assembly ERZ724012 | reverse complement strand
GGACGAGATATGAATCAATGCCATATTCTTCGAAATTGTACGAGGAACATATTATTTTCTTAATCGTATTGATTTCAAACATAATTATCGATACTCCTTGTGTTTTCTAATCCTTCTATGGTCATATTCATGTCCTTGATGAACTCGTTAATAGCACTGTTGAGATCAGCGTATCTATCCGTTTCTTCTGCATAACCATCAGGTCTTTGTGTTCTTAGTTGATATCTTTCTGTTATAGTATGTATATGTGGGCCAATATGACCACCTTAGCTCTCTTGCCCATCAGTTCACGCACTGTGGGGGTGATGCGCCTTATCCTCGCATCGTTGATTATCTTCAGCGTCTCCCTGTCGAGAGGGCAGTTTATGTTCACCCTCAGACCTTCGACGGATTTTGATACGCACCTACGAAATGATCAACATGCCCCCATGACAATGGACTGTCTGCAAGGCTATCGCTGGTCCAATAGCATAATGCTGTATATATAAGCATATATAAATAATTTCGTAAAAAATAAATAATTATTTTGAAAATAGAATGACAACTAGTTACACAGGGGGTCAAAATACCTTGGACAGAAACTATGGATCGAAACACGTCAAAACGAGTTTCCACATACCCTCGCTGAAAATACAATCTTTTCCACCAGCACCTTATGAGAAACTTTTTAAATGATTTGTAGTATGCGCTCATACTCGATGCTCATGTAGTGTAGCGGCCAATCATTCGGCCCTTTCGAGGCCGACACTCGGGTTCGAATCCCGACATGAGCACTATCTTCTCTTCTGTTCTGTTCCATACAACATATGTCGAACGCATCTCTACATTGTCGTGTTAATTGCAATGTGATCCGTTGATATCTTCCAGTACTCTGTCCCGTACATCGGATCTTGGACACGTGTTCAGGATGTGATGTTTCACTCAGAGATGGGATCATGTGTGTTGGTATGATTTGGATCGTGTCGAAGGACGGCGTCATAGATGGGTGACCGTATCTGTATAAGACTCACTGATGGTGATCGTACATCGCCCCTGTTCTACGGACATTGGTGCGGTATCAGTGCATTGAAGGATATGAGCGATGCATTGCGCGATGAGAACAATGGTATGATGAATATCATGTGCAATTTCATCGTGAGGGTCATGGGTGGCAAGGTGCAACCCAGGAGCTACTATCTCTACAATTATGATGAATCCAATGCGACCATGGCGGATTGGGATAATTGGTGTTGGACCTTCGATATGGATAGAGGTCTTTGGACGACGACGTTCCCAGGATTGTCCGATAGATCAATGACTATGGATGATGTCGACGATTATGTCGCGAGGAATGGTGATGCAACGTGATCACCATCCGTATCTGAACGCGAACAGGCACCCGAAATACATATGGATGTTACGTGGCCGCGTGATACAGGCAAGGATTCCAGGCAGGATCACATGACCGCTTTTGAACGGTCTCACAGCATCATGCATATCCTCTGGTGTCCATTCCTTGAGTCTGCGGTTGAAGTCCATGAATCTCCTGTCGGACAGTATGGTTCTGTCCCACCATCTCTGGAGTCTCTCAGGATCATCCCTGATGATCGATTCAGCAGCCTTCCTACCGGCTATCAATGCCGCTTTGAGTCCTCCGTAACATACTGGATTGGCCATGGCAGCGGCATCCCCTATCAGAAAGGCATGTCCTTTGACTATCCTTCCGACACCGCCGACAGGGATCTTCCTGGATCCTCTGAATATGTATTCGTCCTCTGAATGCTCTCCTTTCATCCCGCCGGTACCGGTCATATCGCCATGCGGGAATTCCCATGAGTATGATCCGCTCCCGTTATCGGAGAGTCTTATGATCAATTCATCATCAGGTTGTCTGTCCACAGTGAACTCTGTGGCTGAGCATGATGATACGGGTTCACTTCCGAAGATATCCTTCCTGACGATGGATGAAGCTCCATCTGCTCCGATCACCCAATCGAACATCCCGACGTCACCATCGAGAGAATGTACCGAGAATCCTCCATCGATCATACATATGGAGTCTACGCTCTCATGTATGAATCTCACATCATCTTCACAATCGGATCTTAGGTGCGATAGGAATGTCGGGCGGTCGAGGATGTATCCTGGTGTCCTCATCCTGATCTCGGTGCCATCAGGCCATATGAGCTTGGTGTGTTCGAATTCATTCAGGATCCCTTTCGGTTCCATTGGAGATAGGGTCTTGAACGTGGATCTGCTGATCCCTCCTCCGCATATCCTGTGATATCTATCATATTGATCATTACCGAGACGTTCCGCCATGGTCACGTCAAAACCATGGCCTGACAGGAAGAATGCTGCAGATAGGCCAGCAGGTCCGCTGCCTACGATCAGTACCTTCTGTTGCATTCCTCTACCTTCTTCCGGTATGCCTCGCTCTCTGCCACGATATCATCGACGTTATGGCGATCCACCCTTTTGACGTTCGGGAGTTTCTTGGGGAATCTGCGCAACATCTCGTTCATGAGATTCTTATCGGCGCATGGGCGTTCCTCGAGCCCCTTCCTATCCCAATTATCGATCATCTCGAACACGGATTCTATCCCTTTATCATAGAATTCCGTGACAAGTACGGTGTTCACGATGGCATCATTGCACATGACGGCGACATTACAGTTGCGTACGGCATATTCGCATCCGTTGAATGATATGGCTAATCCAGAACTGTCGCGAACGAGATCCATCGCGATATGATCGGTCATCGAACTTCCGATGTATGCTGTGGAGTCGAACTCGATGGATGTGTTGCGTCTGATCTCTAACGCAGAATACGATTTCTCGCGTGTGCCGATGGACAGTACATCTCTAAAATCCTCATAGATCTTCATCTTCGGGATCTCATCGAGGAATATCTCATCCAACCTGTTGACTATCGTCGCATCCTCATCCGATAGTATCTCTCCTTCTTCGAAGGTGTACTTCGTCTTCGGTACGCGAAGAGTGGATATCGAATTGGCGAAATCCCTCAATGCTCTGCATTCCTGTCTGTCGGAATCCTCGGAGTCGAACTCCACCTTCGTACAACTGATATTGGATGAAGGGAAACCCGTGATATCGCACAGGGCCATGGCCTGGTGTTCGAGTATGCCTGTGTTGATGAACGTAGGCATCAGCGAATTGAGATACATCAGACAACTGTCCGCATATGGTATCAATGTGAGATTCTTCTTCGCCTCTGAATAGGCAGCGAAATCGGTTAGACCGAACGCTTTCAGGAACGGGATCATCATCTTCACGGCGGTACCGTACTTCTCATCATCCCTTCCGAGTGCATTGGTCGTGATATCGAAGTATCTGGAGACGACGTCATGGAATTGGTCCCCGTTGCGTATGACGTATTTGCATAGGTCCCTGACGGAATCGTTGGATGTCAGTACGCCGCTACAGCTCATGAACAGTTGTGTTTCATTCCTGAGTCCGATCTCCTCTGACGGGTTGTATTCCATCTGACTCATCCCTCTATGTTCTTGTCGACCTGTTCACTTAGGTCGAACGGCCCTTCGAGACGGGTATCGCCTTTGTAGAGATTCTTCTCCTTGATGTGGACATTCCCGTCAGCGAATTGTCTGATGGTCTCCACTATCAATGGTAATTCGCGTTTCGCTCCATCCTCTCTGATCTTCTTGAAGAGAGGGAGTTCGATACCGATGTCGTCGATGATATCATCCAATGATCTGTCCTTGAGTCTCTCATCGAGATCGGCCCAGAGTTCGTCATAACCCTTTCCGCGTATAGGGAATCTGCAGTATGTGAGCGCGGCGCCCCTGTCCCATTCTGGAGTGACTATATGCATCATAGCACCCTGTTCATCGGCACCCTCCCTTATCAGCTGCCAGATCACCTCTTGCCATGTTCCTTTCGGACCGGTAGGGAGTGCGGGATGCAGATTCATGAAATCATATTGCTCACAGGTCTCATCATCTATCCACAGCATATATCCGGCAAGGATTCCTAGGTCGAATCCGAGGTCCTGTATCCTCTTCCTTATCTCGATACCGTAGAGTCTCCTCCATTCCGATGGATCGGAATCCCACAGGTCGGGTCTGAACGTCTTCCATGATAATGTGATCAGCGGGATCCCATATCCTTCGACCATGTCGAAGAACATCTGTCTTTGATCCTTCTTCGGATTGGGTTCCTCGGTGTTGTCCCAATTACAGAATACGAATGAGAATTCAACATCGAGCGTACCATCATCCTTCCTTTCCATGACCTCACGCAGAAGATTGCGTGAACCGGGACCTCTTCCTGTTGAGAACCAACCGAGTTTAAGCATAGAAGGACGTATGCATCACCATTTATTAGGTATTCTCATACATCGAAGATGACCGTGACCGATGGTTCCTCTCTGTTGACTTCCATCATATGGTATGTCACAGCTTTGATCTCCGATCTGGCGTGATGCTTCTTGAGATCCAACGGTTCTCCGCGAGCGATGCATGATACGGAATCTCCCTTGAATTCGACATGGAACGAGTCGAATACGATGTTCTCGCAATCCATGATGAACAACAGTTCAGAGAGGAATGCGTAGAGTCTGTCGCAATCATCGCTCTCCCTAATCTCTATGGTACGTTCAACGACATCATCGATCCTCTTCACATCCACTATCCGATCGAACATGGCATAGGCAGCATTCTCGAAGCATTCCTCGAGGGTGGAACCGTTGCATTTGACCATGACATCCGCAGTGTGTTCGAGTCTCTGATATCTTTCAGACATACCGATCGGTCAGAGGGTATGTCCTGGTCCTTTATCATGTTGTCCGCATAGATGATTCTGGAATCTTGTCGCGAGATCGCGATTCTTAGGGCATCTTTATCTATTCATCATGCGAGTGATGTATCATGTATAGCTATACGATCAATCTGAGCGATGGGCTCATAGATATAGAGCATAGCTTCTGTTTCTGCGGCCCGATGGGGATACCGAAACACACGATGGCCGAGAATGTGATCGACGCATTGACCAATGTCTTCAATTCAGCGGTCGTGGAATGCACATATGATATCTCTGGGGAATGGATCGAGATCGTCGAGAACGAGACCGGTTCCGTGTACAGGCACATGATCACCAAGATCCAGGATTTCGATAGATTCCTCGGCGAGTTCGAATACAACGGGATCGAGATGATCGGTATCAAGGCGGATTTCGGCGAGTTGGATGACATTCCAACGGCATCAGGTATCTATGTGGCGAGGGCCGAATATCGTGATGATCCCCATATCTGGGGGCAGATGGAGAATCTCATCACCGATATCATGCCGTTGTACTACATATGCGGGACGATCGAGGAGTCATCCACCATGTAGGTGCATCTCTGATCATACGGGATCGTGTTGTTTAAAGAAAATCATATAAACAATGCAATGGAATAGACGGGCTATGCGCATCACAATCGTAGGTTGCGGTACAATAGGCTGTAAATTGGCCAGAGCAGCCGATAAGATGGATGAGGTCAAGAGGATCTACCTCATCGACATAGTGAAGGAGAAGGCAGAGCGTTTAGCTTCGCAATTGAACAAGGCGATCGTCGTGGAATCCGTTGAGGATGAATTATACCACTGCGATCTTGTGATAGAGGCGGCTAGACAGGACGCAGCGAGAGAGATACTCCTGAAGACAGCGTCACGCGGTGTGGACATAATGGTCACATCGGTCGGTGCACTCGTGGGAGATGATTTCAGAGAGATGATCTTCGAGAAGGCGAAGAGTTGCGACGCACGCATATTCATACCATCAGGAGCATTGTTCGGTACGGATGGACTGAGGGCGGCATCCAACGATGAGCTCGCACAGGTCAGCTTGGAATTCACAGCAGGAAAGGGTTCGCTCGCGCATGTCGAGTATCTCGAGAGCAATGGCGTGGATGTCAATAAGATCGACAAGCCGACAGAGATGTTCCGTGGGACCGCAAGGGATGCAGTGAAGCTCTTCCCTCGCAACGTCAACATCGCAGCCACCGTCGCCATTCTTGGAGTGGGTTTCGATAAGACAGAGGTCAGTATCGTATTCGATCCTGCTGCCGACACCAACACATACGTCCTGACGGTAGAGGGAAGGTTCGGAAAGGCTGTGAGCAAGACATCCAATGTCTATGCGCCTGATTCACCGAGTACATCCAATCTCTCATCATTATCCGCGATAGCGGCACTGAAAAGGATCGTAAGGAACGAGTGGGCAGGAATCTGATCAGATGTTCTGATATCATGAGCAGGGTCGAGAGGCTCATCGCCAATTCTGACGATGATGTGGACGTGATAGCCATAATGAATGGAGGGGAACCATTCCTGGACTCCACATTCTGGTACATCACTGAACAGTGTTCCGGTTGTTTCGAGGGTGCGATGGCATTCGTCAGCAGGGACGGCAGATTGGATGTCGTGGTCAGTCAGTTGGAGGCAGAGATCGCAAAAGGCGGAAAGGGTGATGTGCACGTCTATGCGACAGCCGAGGAACGCAATGATTACGTCAAGGATATATTGAAAGGTTGCAAGAAGGTAGGGATCAATTCCGATGCCGCTCTGTATTCCATGGTCAATTATTTCAAAAGGATGAATGATGGAATAGAGGTTGTAGATTCCCTTCCAGCCATCAACGCCACAGTGAATGTCAAGGAGAGGTCTGAGATAGATACGATCTCCAAAGCGTGCGATATCTCATCCAAGGTTGCATCCAAACTTCCGGAGATGATATTTGAAGGAGTATCCGAAGCCGAGGTCGCTTCGGAGATGGATGTGATGATGAGAAGATTGGGGGGTACGGGCAACGCATTCGATACCATCGCTGCATTCGGACCGTATTCTGCTGAACCTCACCACACTCCGTGCGATTATCGTTTGAAGAGAGGGGATGCCGCACTCTTCGATTTCGGTTCAAGATTCGGAAGATATTGTTCCGATCTCACAAGGACGATATTCTTGGGCGAACCGGTGGAGAAGCTGAAGCGCGCATATGAGATCGTTCTCAACGCACAGGAAGCTGGTATAGAGAGAATACGTCCTGGAGCGAAGGCATCCGAAGTCGATGCCGCAGCAAGGGAATTGATAGATTCCACTGAATTCAAAGGCCTCTTCATACACTCATTCGGCCATGGCATAGGGATGGATGTCCACCAGAACATCCATGTATCCCCAAGATCAGAGCATGTGCTTGAAGAAGGCAATGTGATCTCTGCCGAACCAGGGATATACATCCCCGGTGTCGGCGGTATAAGGATAGAGGATACGATCCTGGTGACTAAGGACGGATGCCGCAGACTCACGTCATACGACCATTCGTTCACTGTAGTCTAATTTCTCTGTTCTATCGTGATGCGTTGTCTGTCGCCTGCATCCTCCATCGAGGAGCAGTCGCCATCGATCCTCCCTATCTTTATGACAGGATATTTCGACACGGGTCTCCCATCATCCCCGCTCAACGGGGTGGGACCGAAGAACAGACATAACGCATGTGCTCTGGGCCAATATGCGATATCTCCTGCATCCAGAACGGTCACTTCCTCTCCTGATATGCCTATATCCGTCAGAGGGAATTCGAAATAGATCTCGCTGCCGAGCATGTTGGTGGTGGCGTGGAACGGTAATGACAGCCATATCGCATCCGATAGAGCGGAATCATCCAATGTGCCTGTGAACGAATCGTTCCTGGTCCTGATGACTATCTGTTTCATCCTCACTCCTTCCCGCCGAAGAACGTCTGCCTGACCCATCTGCCGACCTTCTCTATATCCTCGTCTGCATCCTTCTGTTGGAGGCCCCTCATTCTCTTGAGTCCGTTCCTGTAATCCTCCACCCACTCCTCAGCGAATTTACCTGATTGGATGTCATCGAGGATGGATTCCATTCCATCCCTTGTCTTCTCGGTGATGACGCGGTTCCTTCTGGTGAGTCCTCCGAACTCTGCTGTGTTCGATACGGAATTCCACATGCCGTTGATCCCTCTCTCCACGACGAGATCGGTCACAAGTTTCGTTTCATGCAATACCTCGAAATACGCCATCTCCGGAGGGAATCCTCTGCTGACGAGGGTGTCGTAGGCCATCTTGATCATCGCTGTGTAGCCTCCGCACAACACGGCTTGTTCTCCGAAGAGGTCGGTCATGGTCTCCTGTTCGAATCTTGCTTCGAACACACCCGGTTTGGTACAATTCATCGCTTTGGCCAATGCCAATGCGAGTGCTTTCGCATTCCCTGTGTGGTCGTGGTGTACGCAGATCAATGCAGGCACCCCATATCCGTTCTCGAACACCCTTCTGATCATCGGTCCAGGGCCTTTGGGGGCCATCATGATGACATCCACATCCTTCGGTGGGTGTATGAGACCGTATGTGATCGCGAAACCGTGTGCGAACTCCAATGCGCATCCAGGTTTCAGATGATCCTTGATCTCCTTCTCATATATGTCCGCCTGTGCCTCATCCGGTATGAGCATCATGACGATATCCGCACCATCGGTGGCTTCGGATATGGACACAGGGGAGAATCCATCTTCCTTCGCCTTGTCGAACGATTTACCTTCCCTGACACCTATCGTCAGATCCAATCCTGAGTCACGGAAGCACAGTGCCTGTGCTCTACCTTGCGAGCCATATCCCAATACGGCGATCTTCTTTCCTTTGAGCAGACCTAGGTCCGCATCTGCATCGTTATAGATCCTCATCCGAATCCCTGATGGTGCGATTGAATATCGTTCGTTTATAATCTCTGTCCGTCGTCATGTGAAGAGCGTATGTCGCACGTATGTGTCGCAGGCGTTTGCGTACGATTATATCGTAGCGTGTGTTTAGGATGTCTAGGAGCAGATACCATGAAGGTAAAGGTCGGAATCAACGGATACGGAACAATCGGGAAGAGAGTTGCGACAGCCGTCAATCAGCAGGACGATATGGAGATAATCGGAGTAACCAAGACCAGGCCCACGTATGAGGCACAGCTTGCGATCCAGATGGGTTATCCGCTTTATGTCCCTGCGGATAAGGTCGATGATTTCAAGGCAGCAGGTCTTGACATCGCAGGTACCGTTGACGATCTCATCAGCAAGGCTGACATCATAGTGGACTGCACTCCAGGCAAAGTATCTGGAGAATACAAGGAGGCATACGCCAGGGCCGGCGTGAAGGCCATCTGGCAGGGCGGAGAGGATCATTCATTGACAGGCATCTCTTTCAATGCCGCCGCCAACTACAAGGAATCATGGGGCGCACAGTTCTCGCGTGTCGTCTCATGCAACACCACGGGTCTGCTCAGGACACTGTACCCGATCGACAAGAACTTCAAGATCAAGAACGGATACGTCTCGCTCATCAGAAGGAGTGCGGATCCGAACGATAGCAAAGCAGGACCGATCAATGCGATCGAACCTGTCGTCAAGATCCCTACGCACCATGGGCCCGATGTGCAGTCCGTATTGCCGTGGATAAGCATACAGACGATGGCCGTCAAGGTCCCTACCACGCTCATGCACATACACACCGTCGTATTGGAGCTTGAGAAGGAGACGACGACCGAGGAGATAATCAAACTCCTCAAAGAGACGCCTCGTGTCAAATTGGTCAAGGCGAAGGACGGCGTGAAATCAACTGCTCAGATCATGGATCTCGCAAGAGAGATCGGAAGGACACGCGGAGATATGTTCGAGATAGTCGTATGGGAGGACGGCATCAAGGTCGTTGGCAACACACTGTACTACTATCAGGCGGTTAATCAGGAGAGCGACGTCATCCCCGAGAACATCGATTGCATAAGGTCGATGTGCAAACTCGAGGAGGATCCCGCTAAATCCATCGCGAAGACGAACAAGGCGATGGGCATCTGAAAGTGATCTCATGAAGGATTTCCACACACTAGAGGATTTCAACTTCAAGGATAAGACCGTCCTGTTGAGGGTGGACATAAACTGTCCTCTCGACAGGGAGACGCTGAAGATAATCAACGATGCGAGGATAAGGCGCATCACCCCCACAGTGCGTGAACTGATGGGCAAGAGAGCTAAGGTGGTCATATTGGCCCACCAGAGCAGGAAGGGCAAATGGGATTTCACATCCTTGGAGCAACATGCGGAGAGGCTCTCGAAGAACCTCAACTACCCTGTGGAGTATGTGGATGATGTGATGGGCGATAAGGCTATGAAGGCGATAAGGGACCTTCAACCCGGTTCAGTCATCCTCCTCGGCAATGTGAGGGAATTGGATTCCGAGACCGCTAAATTGGATATGTTCGGACATGCCGAGGGAGAATTGGTCAAAGCACTCGTGCCCGTGATAGACTACTATGTGTGCGATGCGTTCGGTGCTGCGCACAGGTCGCAGTGCTCGTTGGTCGGTTTCCCGATCAAGGTGCCATCGGCTTCAGGCAGACTCATGGCAAAGGAGATCAGTGCTCTGAAGGCCATATTCGATGAACCGAGGAGGCCCTCAGTATTCATACTCGGAGGGGCCAAATTCGGTGATGCATCCGAGATGATCGATCATGTTCTCGGCACAGGTATGGCGGATACGGTAATGCTCGTAGGTCTCGCAGGGAACGCGTTCCTGTACGCACGCGGAACCAATCTGGGGGAGAGATCGCTCAACGTTCTCAAAGAGGAGTTGACGGATGAGAATCTTCAGGCCGCAAGGGACACGATGAGGAGATACGGACAGAGGATCCTTCTGCCATCGGATGTTGCGATCGAGAGGGATGGTGAGAGATTATCAGTCCTCGTAGGAGATCTTCCTGTGGATGAGCCCGCGATCGATATCGGTGATGCTACCATAGAGAAGTTCACTAAGGTCATCATGTCATCCAGGACATCATTCATGTCGGGACCGGCAGGGATGTATGAGAAGGATGGTTTCGGAGTGGGTACCAAAGCGCTCATGGAGGCGATGATAGACTCCAAAGGGCAATCGGTCATCGGAGGAGGTCACACCGTAGGCGCAGCGGATACGTTCGACCTAACAGACAGATTCTCCTATGTGAGTACTGGCGGAGGCGCATTGGAGACGTTCTTATTGGGACAGCCGTTGCCGGTAATCGATGCCCTAAAATATTCGTTCAATAAGTACCGATTCGATGACATTTGAGATCCACAATGTTGGAACTGTACTTGGCGGGGAGGCATTCCTCCTCGTCACTGAACAGAGTACTGCGTTGATAGATTCTGGTTTCGCATTCGGTGCGAAGGGCCTTGTGAAGAACATCGCCAAGATACTTGACGGCAGACCCTTGGATTACATATTGCTCACTCATTCACATTACGATCACGTATCGGGTGCTCAGGAATGTAGGAGGCATTGGCCTGATGCGAAGATCGTTTCAGCAGAACATGCTGCGAAAGTGTTCCAAAAACCGTCTGCCATAAAGACGATGATGAAGTTGAATCGCTCCGCTGCGAGGAACACGCATCACTTCCCGATATTCAAGGACAACATCTCAGGGATCAGCACGGACATGATCGTGAAGGACGGGGATGTCATAGATCTCGGTGACATGAAGTTGGAGGTATTGGAGACCCCTGGACACACATGGGATACCATAGCATTCTGGTCGGCCGAGGAGAAGTTGTTGGTCTCTAACGAGACCATCGGTGTCGCCGTGGATATCGATAACGTCACACCAGCTTGTCTCGTTTCATTCAAGAAGGCGGTGGAATCGATAGAGCGCGTAAGGGCACTCGCTCCGGAATCCATAGTCATGCCGCATTACGGTGTCGTCAGTGGCAGTGATGTATGCGCCAAGTATCTCGAGTCCGCTTATGCAGGTCACATGAGCTACAAGGATATGATCCTGGAAGCATATGATGGAGGTATGGAAGGCGATGACCTTCTCAAATACTCCAAGGACAGGCTTTGGGTCGGACCCATAAGGATCGGTCAACCAGAGGCGGCATTCGACCTCAATAACAAATACATCGTTCCTACGATAGTGAAGGAATTCCGTCAGTGATCATGTGTTGCCACGAAGTCATATGACTTCGTGATACGCATCATCACTCTTTATCCACATCATCATCTCTCAACAGGCGTAGCCTTGTGTGTGCCCTAGTATAACATCTTGAGCCCTTTTGTCGCATCCATTCTAGATTATGCGAAACGATTATCGAGTACAGTCTTTGCCTGGTGACGTTTTGGTGATTTAATGGAACATATGTCTTATTCGATGAACGAGGGGATGGATCCTGTTATGAAAATGGAAAGGGAAAGGGAAGATGCCTTCTATAATCTGGATCGCTACGTGGACAGATTGTTGAACCGTGGGAGGAAGGAGACCACCATAACATCCTATTATCAGGTCATACGCTCTCTGATCAATTTTCTAGCGAACAAACATCTTCATTGCTCTCCGAGATTGGTGGCCGAGAGGGAGATAATGGCAATCGTCAATGGATATCCGGTAGCGGATCTAAGCAAGAAGAGCTACCTGCAGGTATTTTCGAGATGGATGATGGTGATGGCGGACAACGATGTCGTCAGAAGGATGGATCTCCTGTGGCCTTCCTCCGACCGCCCCAGGAGGAAATGGGCTAACTATAACGAAGCTCTGAGGATGTTCAAGATCGAGGATGATCCGACAAACAGGATCATATTGGTCTTAGCGATGGATGAGGGCATGAGAGCGACCGAGATCGCTCACATGATGGTCGAGGACATAAACGAGAATTGGATAAGGGTCCGTGGAAAGGGACACAGGAATGGAAAATTCCGTTCAATACCAATATCCGATCGTGTCATCGAGACGATAGAGCAGTACATGGAGTATCGTAGCCGTCTGCTCATCGACAAGGAGGATTGCGGTTCCCTCATCTTAGGAAGGAATGGTATGCCTCTGACAGCACACGCCGTCACACAGCGCGTGATCCGTATGGCGAAGAAGAATGGTAATGATATCACAGCACATTCGCTCAGACGCAGATTCATAACGGATACATTGAACTCAGGTGTCAAGATCGAGGTGTGTTCGAAATTGGTCGGACATGAGAGTCCGATGGTCACCGCATCATACTATGACTGCGATCCCGAATTGTTATCGAATGCTATGGCGAAACGCCGTGAGTATCTGATGAGGGGCGGGATACAGAGCGAGAATTGGACTAAGAAAAGGAAGTGAGAGGGATGGGGTGACCCCCCATCACCTTCACTCAGACATCCAACGTGAATGTCTCGCCTGTGTTGGGGAGTATCACGTTGTAATCGGCGAGATCATCGAGGAACGATTCTCTCGTCTCGGAATGCATTATTATGACATTCCTCGGATTGCATGCTTTGACGAAATCCACGATCTCTCCATGATCAGCGTGTGCTGAGAAATCATATTTCTGGATCTCGCAGTTGATCTTCTGTATCTCTCCGTCGATCTTCACGCAACCCTCTTCCATGAGGAGTCTTCCGTTGGTGTCCTCTGCCTGATATCCTACGATGAGGACAGCATTCTTCGGGTTGTCCTTCAGACGTTTCAGATATCCGAGTACAGGTCCTCCGTCGAGCATACCGCCTGTGGTCACAATGACTTCCGCCCTACCTGCGTCCTTCCTCATGTTGGCGTTGCGGACCTCGTTGAACTTCCTCTTCGCGACCTTCAGTGCCTTCGCATCAGCGAGATATTCAGGATAATCGAGGAACAGACGTGTGACCGAGCGTCCCATGCCGTCCACCCACATCTCATAACCAGCGTTCTTCAGGAGTATCATCAGTTCCTGTGTCCTGCCGACAGCGAAACTCGGGATCAGCACAGTTCCTCCGCGATCCACGACCTCAGCGACCTTGTCGAGGAATTCCTTCTCGACGCTCTTCCTCTCCGGGTGGTAGCGTCCGCCATACGTACCCTCGATGAATAGGTTCTCGCAATCGACGGGTCTAGCGCCGTCAACGAGCCTCTGCCTGAGCGTGTGTATGTCTCCCGAGTATAGGGTCTTCGTATCGACACCGAACTCGAACATCGCCGCACCTGGAACGTGACCCGCATGATGCATCGTGACCTCTATCTTGCCGAGCTCGAACGTGTCCCCGAATGTCATGGGCACGACGTTCTTCATCGTTCTCTCGATATCGCCTGTGGTGTATGGGAGAGGATAGTTCTCCGCTTTGGCGATCTTGAGCGAATCGTACATCATAATCTCTCCTACCTCTGCCGAGAGGGGTGTGGTGAAGAGTTCGCATCTGTCCCTTCCGCATATCTGAGGGACCATCCCACAGTGATCCAGGTGACAGTGTGTCAGGAGCATGTGGTCGATTCTCGTACTGATCGGCTGGGGGTACTCTGGCGGTTTGGTCGGACTCATCCCGTATTCGACGAGGAGGGTCTTTCCTGCCCCTTCTATGGTCATTCCCATGCGGCCTACCATCTCAGCACCGCCCAGGAATTTGAATTTCATTTCCATGGTATGTTCTCCTAATGGTTTATTGCCTCATTCGAGAGGACTTTGTGAAAAAGGATGAACAAGCCATCCTTTTGTACAGTGATTCGTGAATGCGCATACGCGTGGCGCGTGCGCTTTAATATGGTACGCGATGTATATTCTATATTTAAATCTAATATAGCAGATCTTCGCTGGATTGTTTAAATCGTTCTCAATAAAAGTTAAGCAGACGGCTTAAATATGAAGAATATCATAGTCTATCCGTCAGACGATCCTCTGGCAGGTGGGATGCATTTTGAGGATAACAGGTAGCGCTAGCCCGCGCAATGTGGGTGGTAAGATAAAGGGTGCAGCGGATACGATACTAGGTACTGGAACAGATACAGCTGATGTGGTCTGTGATACCCGTTCAGGAGCGCTATTGACATTCATCCTGTTATTCGTCGTAGGTTGGATCCCGACCATTGGACACATGGTGGCGGGTTATGTCGGAGGAAGGAGATCTGGTTCCCCGTATCGCGGGCTGTTAGCCACATCCGTTGCCACGGCATGCGTTCTGGTGATTTTGACACTGATAGCATTGTTCTTGGATTCCGTCAACGGTGCATTATCAGCGGATTATCAGGCAGCTATCGATTCCATCCGTGAGCAGTCGCCATTGTTGACGGATCTTGCCGTACCTACCCTGGAATATCTCAGGGCGATGTTCGGCGGAGAGGGTCTTAAGATAGCGTACGCATCATATGCCATAACTCCTGTATTCGGTATCATCGGAGGTGTCATCTCCAATCAGATGCAGAAGGAATTGCGCTACATCATCCGTGTCTCAGGCGGAGCATCCAGTCAGCAGATCCGTTCCATGGAACGCCACAGACAGGGAAAGCCCATGGGATTCAATTATTCACAAGTGACCGCGCTCTCCACGGAACCATCCGTTCGTGCACCTGCACCGCAGGCGACGGCAGAGGTCATCAAGACACCCGATAACGTCAAGGCGAAGGTACAGACGCCGAAGGTAGTGGATACCACAGTGGATGCACAACCTGAGATGGCAAGCTCGACATCCGTGCAGAAGAGTAACCCGTTCGATTCGATCCTGTCTCTTCAGAAGAAGAAGATGGAACCCGTTGAGACGGCGAACACATCCACACTCGATGACGACCAATATCTCTGACAGCGACAGGTGTTGCCCATATATACGCGCACAATATTGTTTTATAGTCTCATTCGATAACCCCGTTATCAGAGGCGAATTAACTTGTTCTGTCCAGATTGCAAATCAATGGTCTTCCCCAAGGATGGAGGCTACTACTGTAAGAACTGCGATAAGCTTATCGAAGAGGAAGTCGAGAGTGAAGGATTCACGACCAAATCCAAAGCTAAGGAGACGGCCGTAGTATCCGATGGAGAGGCAGTACTTCCCAAGGCACGTGAGATATGTACTAAATGCGGTAACACAGAAGCATACTACTACATGAGGCAGAACAGGTCAGCTGATGAGCCCGAGACGATCTTCTACCGTTGCACCAGGTGCAACTATCAGTGGAAGGTCTGAGGGAGAATAAGGAGACGGTGATGGAATGTTCAAGGCACAAATCAAAGCAGAGACATTGAAAGGACTTGTGAATGTCATATCTACCCTCATCGATGAGGTGAAATTCACCGTCGATCCAGAAGGAATGAGCCTGAAGGCTGTCGATCCTGCACATGTCGCCATGATCGAGCTCAGGATGGATGCTGGTGCATTCGAGAGCTATGAGGCGGACAATGTGGAGATCGGTCTCGATCTTGATAAGGTCAAAGAGGTCCTCAAGCTGTCCGGAGCGGGAGAGATAATCGCGATGGAGCTTGACGAGGAACGCGGAAGGCTCGTATTCAAAGTGGGCAACATAACGAGGCGCATGAATCTCGTGGATACCTCCAGCATGAGCGATCCCAAGGTCCCGCAACTCGAGCTTGCGGCGAACATCGAGGTACCTGTATCCGAACTCCAGAGGGGGATCAAGGCTTCAGAGAAGATCTCTGACCACATAACCCTGATCGCGGATACGGATTACTTCGAGCTTCTCTGTGAAGGGGACACCGATTCAGCGGATCTCAGGTTGGAGAAGGACAGTCTTGTCAGCATCAACGTGGAATCACAGGTCAGCAGTATGTTCCCGCTCGATTATTTCTCCAATCTGATCAAAGCGATGCCTTCGGACATCGTCGTCAAGATCGAATTGGATAACGACTATCCCGCCAAGTTCAACTTCAACGTTGCTGGTGACAAGGGAAGGGTCATGTATCTGTTGGCACCCAGAATCGAGAACGAATGATCCCTGGTGAGAGGATGGACAGCAAAGAGTTACAGAGGATGGCCAACAAGCTCAGGTTGCATGTCGTCGAGATGACATATGCGGCCAATTCAGGGCACCCAGGCGGTTCTCTGTCAGCAGCGGACATCATATCTGCTCTTTACTTCAAAGTGATGAGACATGATCCGAAGAACCCGAATTGGGAGGATAGGGATCGTTTCATACTGTCCAAGGGTCACGTAGCACCAGTCCTCTATGCGGCATTGGCGGAATCAGGCTATTTCCCGGTCGAGGATCTCATAACATTGAGGCAGTTGGGGTCCAAATTGCAGGGACATCCCGTACGCGGCAAGGTCCCCGGTGTGGAGATGTCCACCGGTTCACTCGGTCAGGGGCTCAGTATGAGCTGCGGGATCGCATTGGCTGGAAAGATGGATGGAAAAGATTACAAGGTCTACTGCATGCTAGGCGACGGAGAGCTTCAGAGCGGACAGAACTGGGAGGCTGCCATGTTCGCAGCCAACTACAAGCTCAACAACCTGATCGCGATAGTGGACCGCAACAGATTGCAGATATGCGGCGATACCGAAGAGGTCATGTCGCTGGAACCGTTGGTGGATAAATGGATGGCATTCGGTTGGGATGTCATAGAGACCGATGGTCACGATATCGACAAGGTGGTTGCCGCATTCGAGGAAGCGAAGGCGGATAGGGATTCGCCTGTCGTGATAATATTCAATACTGTGAAAGGCAAAGGCGTCTCATTCATGGAGAACAATCCGGGATTCCATGGTAAGGCCTGCAATGCGACAGAGTACAAGCAGGCTGTGGAAGAACTCAAGAAGGTGATCTGATGGGAGCCGCACAACGCAACTATTACGGTAAAGCACTCGCAAGATTGGCCAAGGAGAGGGACGATGTCGTCGTATTGGACGCCGACCTCGCAGGTTCAACGAAGACTTCAGAATTCAAGAAGGTCGCACCGGAGAGATTCGTGGAAGTGGGAATAGCTGAACAGGACATGATCGGTGTCGCATCAGGCCTCGCAGCATCAGGCAAGACTGTGTTCGCATCCACATTCGCCGTCTTCGCGACAGGAAGGTGCTGGGAGCAGATACGCTTGGCAGTCGCCTATCCGAAACAGAATGTGAAGATCGTCTCCACTCACTGCGGTATAAGTGTCGGTGAGGACGGAGCATCACATCAGGCATTGGAGGATATCGCTATCATGCGTGCCATCCCGAACATGGTGGTCATCTCACCTGCGGATGCACATCAGGCATACGCCGCTACGATGGCGATAGCTGAGGAGAGGGGACCTTGCTACATGAGGCTCGGACGTGCAGATTTCCCGCTGATATATCCAGAGGATGTGAAATTCGAGATAGGTAAGGCCGATATACTCAGGGAAGGTTCGGATGTAACACTCATCGGTACTGGACAGATGGTATCATACTGTCTTGACGCAGCCAAAGCACTGTCGGAGGAAGGCATATCTGCCGAAGTGATCAACATATCGACGATAAAACCGCTCGATGCGGATGCGGTCATAGGTTCCGTGAAGAAGACCGGTTGTGCGGTCACTGCAGAGGAGCATAGTATCATCGGCGGACTCGGATCGGCTGTCGCAGAGGCGATTTCCGAATCATGCCCTGTACCTCTAGTCAGAGTAGGTACGAAGGATACATTCGGTGAATCAGGCAAGGCTGAGATGCTGATGGAGAAGTATGGTCTTACAGCTAAGGATATCGTCAAGGCCGCCAAGGATTCAATTTCAAAGAAAAGGTGAATGTAATGAAGATTTTCATAGACACTGCAAATTTGGATCAGATAAAGGAGATCAACAGCTGGGGGATCGTTGACGGAGTCACCACTAACCCTAGTCTCATCGCTAAGGAAGGAGTGGACGTCAAGACAAGGATCAAAGAGATCGCAGAGATCGTGGACGGCCCCATCTCCGCAGAGGCCATGTCGATGACAGCTGACGAGATGGTGAAGGAAGGACGCGAGTTGGCCAAGATCCATCCCAATGTCGTGATCAAGCTCCCTATGTGCATCGAGACATTGAAAGCTACATCAAAGCTCAGGGAAGAGGGAATAAGGGTGAATGTGACACTCATATTCTCCGCACAGCAGGCATTGTTGGCAGCAAAGGCAGGTGCAGCATACGTGTCCCCATTCGTCGGACGTCTCGATGATATCGGAGAGTATGGTACGGATCTCATCTCCAACATCGTTCAGATCTACTCCAATTACGATTTCGATACAGAGATCATCGCAGCATCGATCAGACACCCCGTTCATGTGTTGGATGTATCGCTCGCAGGATGTGACATCGCGACCATCCCCTATGATGTGCTGAAGAAGATGGTATCCCACCCGAAGACGGATGAGGGTATACAGAAATTCATTGCTGATTACGAGAAATCGAAGAAGCAGTGATGTTATGTATGATGTCATCGTGGTCGGAGGCGGACCAGCCGGTACAATCACGGCTGACCTGTTGGCTAAGGATCATGATGTACTTGTCATCGAAGAACATGATGTGATAGGTAAGCCCGCACAATGTGCGGGTTTCCTATCCGTCGAGTGCGCGGATGCGTTAGGCATCGATGTACCGAAGTACAGTGTCATCGACGCATCCGATTTTATATTCCCTGACGGGAAGGTATTGACGATAGAATCCGATAGGCCGAGGATGATCGTCACCGATAGGGCAGTATTGGATCAGAGATTGGCTGAGAGGGCAGTAGGATCCGGTGCGAAGATATCTCTATCCACAAGATACATCTCCCATGCCGTGAAGGATGGTAAGGTCTCTGTGCAGACATCCAAGGGGATCATCGAATCGAAGATGATCATCGGTGCGGACGGACATTCGTCGAAGGTCGCATCGAGTCTCGGTAACAATGAACCGAAGGAGTACGTCAGAGGTATGGTCTTCGATATGGATCACAGATCCGAAGTGCAGAATAAGATCGATCTGCTTTTCGGGACGGATATAGCTCCAGGTTTCTTCGCATGGGTGATACCGTGCGGTGATTTCACACGTGTGGGTTTGTGCACGTCACGGAGTGCAGGTCCACCATCCGAATACATGAAGGTGCTTCTCAAGAGATCCGGCCTGCAGGATGAGACGATCCTGAGGAAATACTGCGGGAAGATACCCATGGGCGGTCGGAGGACGACTTATTCTGATAATCTGATGTTGATCGGGGATGCTGCCGGCCAGATAAAGCAGATATCCGGAGGGGGACTCTCACCTATCGTCAGATCCGCACCCCATCTGAAGAGAATAGTCGATAAGGCATTCGAGAAGGATGATTTCAGCAGAAGGATGATGTCAGGATATGAGAAAGGTTGGAGATCGGAGATAGGCAAGGAGATCAGGAACGGTTGTCTCATGAGATCCCTGTACAAGAAGATGAACAACGATGATTTCTGCAAGATGTATCCTGCTTTCTCCGATGAGAGATTACGTCAGAGGATGAGAGACATTGATATAGACAACACGAGCAGTGTCGCCAAGTACGCTCTTATCAATCCGACGTTCATGAAGGTCGGATTACCGATAGGATTGAAGGTGCTGTTCAGATGAAGCTTGCGATGATCCCAGTGGAGGAGGCCTCGGAAACGATACCCCTCCTGATGAGGAAGGACCTCGTGAACCGCAATGCGAAGATATCGAAGGGCGATGGTTGTCGTTTGGTCCCGATACAGGATGGGAAAGAGGACATCGTATCGTCCATGGGTTATAGCATCACAGAAGGGGAAGCATACTCAAGGGATAGGATCCCGCCACAGGAGCGCATAAAGGCATCGTTATCGGATCTGCCGGAGGATGTGATCAGGGAACTGCCCATGAGGTGGGAGTATGTCGGTAGGATAGCGATCATAGTGCTGAAGGAATCCGCTGAACCGTATAAGGAGCGCATCGGTGATGTGTATGCTGAGGAACTCGGCATGGAATCCATATGCGTGGATCGTCAGGGCGTCACAGGAGAGTTCAGAAGACCTACCACGGAGATCATACACGGCGATAGGACAGAGGATGTCAGATTGGAGAACGGTGTGCTGTATGATATGGATGTGACCAAGGTCATGTTCGCCTCAGGGAATGTGGATGAGAGGGAACGCATGAAGGATCTGGATTGCAGCGGTGAGACGATAGTCGACATGTTCGCCGGTATCGGTTACTTCACATTGCCTTTGGCCAAGTTCGCTCATCCTTCGAAGATATATGCATGCGAGAAGAATCCGGATTCATATGAGTTCCTCGTAAAGAATGTCGAACTCAATGATGTGAAGGACATCGTCGAACCTATACTCTCGGATAATCGCGATCTCGATCTCGGGACACATTTTGCGGATCGCATATTGATGGGATACGTACAGATAACATCCGAATTCCTACCGAAGGCATTGGAGATGATCAAGCCTGGTGGGATGATACACTATCACGACACATTCTATGTGCACGAATATGAGGATAGGATCAAGGAGATATTCGACAGGGAATGCCCTGGAGGGTATGAGATCGAAAGTATCCACGAGGTCAAATCCTTCGCCCCGTCCGTATCGCACTATGTCGCGGATATCAGGATACTTTAGACGGATTCCCCGCAGCCCAATGCTGTGAGAAGCGTGTTCATCTTATCCCTGTAATCATCGCCTTCGGCTTTGATGAGCTGTTCGACGAATGGGAGCAGGAACTGTGAGAACTCTGCCTCATCATCCGTGTATTTGATCACATCGATGGATGCGATGTCACAGAATGCCTTGGCCATCGAACGCATCTTCTTGTCCTTCGGTACGATCTCGGATATGCATTCCTTCAGCATATCTGCGCCGCCGACCTTGTATGCCTTCGCATATGCATCCGCGTGTCTTGTTGCCTCCCCAGGTCTCTTGAACTCAGGGAGTTTGGACACCACGTCATACGATATGTATTTCTGATGGGCTTCTTTGATAACCTGAGCAGGATTCATCTTCGAGGGATCGTTGAACGAGTTCGCGATGTCATCGTTGGTGAATGCCGCGATGATCCTGCGTGCATCACCCCATATGGAAAGGAGTGCATCGGATGCTTTGTTGTTCTTCGCGATGACGGATATCGAGGGATTCTCTGAGAGATATGTCCTGAGCGCGGTGATCTCGGCATCGCTCCCGACGAGATCGTTGAGGAACGATCCGACATCGGAACCGTAGTTCTTCGTTCCGATGATGTATGTAGCTGAATCCGAGCTCTTCAGTGAACCTATCTCGCCTCTCAATACCATATTCAACACATTCACATCGGTCATGATGCCGAGGGAGTATTTCTTGAGGTCATCGCCTTTGACAGGCGTTCTTCCTTCCGAACCTTCGCTGTGATAGCTGTGCTCCACGAACACCTCTATATCGTCGAGAGGATCCCCTCCGACGAACCTCGAGATCAGGAATTGGAGTGTGGACACGTCCTTCGCGCAATCCTTGCATATGCGGATCTCTGTATCCGCTGATTTCACTCTGATCACAAGTATGCCGTCAGAATCATGTCCGCAGGTTATCTCATCGTTATCGAATTCGTATGGGGTATCCCAGAATGTATCATAGATGTAATCCACAGGCATGTTCGGTTTCTTTGAACATACGATCTCGTCGCCGAAGGAATAGATGTGCAATCCTTTCCTCTTGGCGACTCCGCTGTACATGAGAAGCGTGAGCTTAGGGTCTTTGAAATATTGCATGCCGATGAGCTTGTCATTGCCGACAGAGCCTCTCTGTGCATATGACACCTCCTCGCCTGCGAGTTTGGCCGTTGCTAGATAGGGTACGGATCCTGCGGCATAGAGCGATATCGTGGCGCAATACGCTTTGAAGATATCATCGTCACCTTTCGATGCCATCTTCACGAGGGCATCTGGATTGTCCTTGATCTTGTTGACCTTGGATATGGATGAGAACGTTCTATCGAACGGACAGAGGAAGCATTTCCCTGCACATTTCGGTCTTATCAGAGATGGATCCTCCCAAAGTGCCTTGGATCTTTCGATGATATCACTTTCGAGTCTCTTCGGTGTACGCTTTATGCCTCTGAGCCTCATCTTCTTTCCGGCCATAAGCGATGATATAGTAAATAATGATATAAATATGACCGATTGACGTTCAGGTCGTGTGAAGATGGCTTCGGATGAGATAGCAGCACACAGGAAGAAGGTCAGGGAGTTCATGGCCAGAGCACCATTCCATAGGAGGTCCCTGAATGAGGATGAGCTGTCATTGTATTGTTCCGCCTTGACGCATGACAGTTATTGCAGCGAGGCGTTGAATCTTCCGGAACCTGTTCTATTGCCATCGTACGAGCGTTTGGAATTCCTCGGTGACGCTGTCCTTGAGTTCATAGCATGTGAATTTGTTTACAAACACACGACATTGGAAGAAGGGAGCATGACCGATTTCAAGCAGGATATTGTCGCTAACAAGAAGATCTCTGACAGGGTGTTGTCATACGGATTGGATATCGATTCCGTTATGTTGGTGGGGCATGGTCATAGGAACGGCAGGAAGAACATCGTGGAGGAGAACATGCGGGCAGATTCTTTCGAAGCCCTCATCGGTGCGACATATGTTCTCTGTGGTATGGATGAGGCCAAGAGGATAGTGACGGAAGTCCTTGCGCCCAGCTTGGATTGATGTGGTCGAGCTTTTATATCACACAACCCGATGTGCGAGTATGGATGTTGAAGAGACCGCGAAGGCCATCAAGGATATGAGGATACGCGGAGCAGGCAGGATCGCAAGGGCCTGTGCATCTGCGTTGTATGAATTTGCGGATACATACAAAGGCGATGATAGGGAGACGTTGATGCATGACATCGAGGATGCTAAGGAGACGCTCATAGAATCTAGACCTACGGCGGTGTCCCTTTACAACGGTGTGATGGCATCGTTGAAGGGGATCGATAAGGAAACGGATGTCGATGCCATACTCTCGACCATCAAGGGTCGCGCAGAGGAATTCATAGACAATTCATACGAAGCGGTCAATTCGATCGCCGAATTGGGCTCCTCCATCATACGTGATGGCGATGTGATCATGACCCATTGTAACAGCAGTGCGGTCATATCCACACTGAAGAGGGCACACGAGCAGGGAAAGAACATCAAGGTGTTCGCCACAGAGACCAGACCATGGAGACAGGGTTTGATCACATCAAGGGAATTGGCGGATGCGGGCATAGATGTCACATTGATCGTCGACAGTGCAGCATGCCTCATGATGGATAACGTCAACAAGGTGTTCGTTGGTGCCGATACGGTCACCGCACAGGGTACGCTGGTGAACAAGGTGGGCACATCCCAATTGGCATTGGTGGCCCATGAGAAAGGGATACCGTTCTACGCATGTGCGGAGACATACAAGTTCTCCCCATTGACGCTCAATGGGGACGACGTCAGGATAGAGGTGCGTGACATAAGGGAGATAGCCAAGGAAGGCGAGGTGCCTGATACGGTGAAGATATACAACCCTGTGTTCGACCGTACGCTTGGAAGATACATAACATACTACATCACAGAGTTGGGGATGATATCCCCGTCATCAGCAAGGGAAACGATTGTAGAATTATTCAACGAGGATTGATTTGGAATGAAGACATATTCTTATCTCCATTTGGGAGAGGACATAGATCCGGATTCCTTCGTCATCTGCGATTACCGTGTCACCACGGAGATGCCGATGGAGAAGGCTGCAGAGGCTATCGCCGCGGAACAGTCCACGGGTACGTGGACAGGTATAACGACACTCAATGACGATGTGTTCGAGAAATATGGTGCACGCGTCAACAAGATCGGCAAGGATACGGTGCGCATAGCATATCCCGTGGCGGATTTCAGTCTCGAGGTGGGAGCGGTACCTCAGATCTTGAGTGTGATCGCAGGCAATCTCTTTGGATTGGAATCCATCGGCAAGCTCAGATTGGAGGATGTGTTCTTCCCGAAGTCCATGTTGAAGGAATTCAAAGGGCCCAAGTTCGGTATCGAAGGTATCAGGAAGGAATTGGACCGTCCGAAGAAACCGTTGGTAGGGACGATCGTCAAACCGAAGATCGGACTCCCTCCGAAGGAGTTCGCGGATTACGTTTATGAAGCCGGCAAGGGCGGATTGACCAATAGCAAGGATGACGAGACTCTTGTGGATCAGACGTTCTGCCCCATAGAGGACCGTACCGTCGCTGTAGCAGAGGCATTGGATCGTCTGGAGTCTGAGGGACACAAGATGATGCATGCGATAAACATCAGCACAGCGGGACACAAGATCCTGGAATTGGCTGACAAGGTACAGAGCTGGGGCGCGAGGGAGATCATGGTGGATGTCATCACCTGCGGATTCTCTGCGGTACAGGTACTGGCGGAGGACCCGTCGATAAAGGTGCCGATACACGTCCACAGGACGATGCATGGTGCGATGACGAGAGATCCGTTGCACGGAATATCCATGCTTCCGATAACGAAGATCGTACGTATGTGCGGCGGAGATGCATTACATATCGGTACGCTCGGGGTCGGTAAGATGTCTGGTGATCCGAGGGATCACCACAACCTCGATGCATGTCTCGATGACATCACCGTGCCTTATAGGACGGTGATGCCCGTATGTTCCGGCGGAGTTTACCCTGGTATCGTGGGCAGGATCATAGAGGCATCGGGTTTCGACGTTCAGATACAGGCAGGAGGAGGTGTCGCAGGACACCCCGGAGGCGTGATGAAGGGCGCCATGGCGATGTCACAGGCCGTGGATGCGGCATTCGAACACATCCCCGTAGAGGAATATGCGAAGGATCATGAGGAACTCCGCATAGCATTGGAAAAGTGGGGACAGAGATGAAGCTTATAGTCAACGCATACGATGTCGAATCCATAGAACCAAGGGCGATAATACACGATCGCGATTGTGTGGAGATCGGTGTCAAAGAGGGCGAACGCGTACAGATATGCGGTAAGAGGCAGTACGTCATGATCGCCAACAGGTCCGACAGTGTGGTCAAGAAAGGATGCATATTGGTCCCGAAGGACGTCATAGAGAAGATAGGTGCCTCCGAAGGGGATGAGGTCTCGGTGATGTTCTCGCCCAAGCCGGAATCCGTAAGGGGCATACGCAAGAAGATGGACAATCAGAAACTCACGAAGGATGAGATCAATTCCATCGTGGTCGATATACTTGAGAACAAACTCTCCAAGATCGAGATATCCGCATGGCTGACATCATTGTACATCAACGGCATGGATATCGATGAGATAGCTGATTTCACGAATTCCATGGTGGATACGGGTGAACGCATACAGTTTGAGCGTACACCTGTGTTCGATTTCCACAGTGTCGGAGGCGTTCCCGGTAACAAGGTCACGCCGATCGTGGTATCCATAGTGGCGGCCGCAGGCCTGATGCTTCCGAAGACATCTTCTCGCGCGATAAGTAGTGCGTGCGGTACATCCGATTTCGTGGAGACGTTCTGTAACGTCGAACTCGATGCCGATAGCGTCAAGAGGATATCGGAAGAAGTGGGCGGAGTTCTCGCATGGGGAGGTTCTATGAACCTCGCTCCCGTGGATGATATGGTCATAAGCGTTGAGAATCCGCTCGGCATCAATCCGAGGGCACAGATGTTGGCATCCATCATGAGCAAGAAGCTTGCGATTGGTGCTACACACCTTCTGGTGGATATCCCCACAGGCCCTGGTACGAAGGTCCCGACGATAGAGATGGCAAGGGCATACACACGCGATTTCATGGAACTCGGTGACAAGTTAGGTATGCATGTCGAATGCGCGGTCACGTATGGCGATCAACCTGTCGGCAGCGCCATCGGTCCGAATCTGGAGGCAAGGGAGTGCATACGTATCCTCGAAGGATGGGATCATCCATCTAGTGTGATCGAGAAGGCATGTGAACTCGCAGGCATCATATTGGAGATGGGTGGGATACCTAACGGTACGGAAGAGGCCGAGAGGATCCTGAAGTCCGGAGAGGCACTGAAGAAATTCAAGGAGATTGTCGTCGCACAGGGCGGTGACCCCAATCTCAAAGCCGATGATCTCAAGCCCGGTAAGTACAAACTCGAGATCCTCAGCACATCCAGCGGATATGTCCATACGATAGATAACAAGGATCTCGTACAGATCGCCAGGGCTGCAGGTGCTCCAGGGGACAAGGGCGCAGGTCTGCTTATACTGAAGAAGAAGGGCCAGAGGGTCGAGAAGGGCGATGTGATCATGGAGATCTATGCCGATGTCGAATCCAAATGTCAGCGTGCCAAGGACATGTCGATAAGGCTCCAGCCGATCGATATCGAAGGCATGCTCATAGAGAAGGCCGGAAAGGCGATCAGATGAAGGCATTGTGCTTCACAGTCGATCTTGACAGGGATGTGAACATCCCTGTCAAAGGAAGACGCGAGGCAGGTTCCTTCGATAGAGGCAATGGTACACAACCAAGGTTCGAATCCACCGTTAGAGGGACAGAACTGTTGGTGGAGATGTTGGATTCGCTGCATATCGATGCGACATTCTTCGCTGAGGCGAGAGCACTCCACTCATCAGGAGCATATCAGTATCTGGATGGATACGAGGTCGCGATGCATGGCTTGGACCATGAGGATCTGACCGGTCTGAAGACAGGCATATCATTGGACTATGGGGAATTGAGGGAGATCGTGGAGAGATCCATCTCGATGATACGCGATTGCACGGGTATGAGTCCGAAAGGATTCCGTTCCCCTTACATGTTGGCGAACGAGGATCTCCTCTCATTCCTGCCTGAATACGGTATCACGTACGATTCATCATATTATGTGTATGCGGACAGTGTCGTCAGACCATATCGGTTGGATGGAGGTCTCTTGGAGATACCTGTCGTGAAGGCCAATGATGCTCTCGGTAATCCGATAACGTCATATCTTTGGCCTGTGCACGAGGGAAAGAGGCCCAAGGAGGACATCGTCTCAATGGCAAGGGGATTGGATGACGGTGTGTTCGTATTGGTGACGCATAGTTGGCATGTCTGTGAGACACAAGGTTCAGGGAAATTGGATGATGATAAGGTCAAGGAGAACATATCATCCATACGTTGGATCCTGGAGACACTGATAGATGAAGGATTCAGGCCGATGAGTATGGCTGAGGCAACTAGGACGATGTCGTGAATGTTCCGATCATATCAAGTCTTGATGGATCTTGATCATTTTCGAAGAAATGATGTTCTGTTTTGGTCTCTTCAGCGATTAGTGATAGGTTCATTCGTCGAATTCTCCGTTACGATATAATTTTTCGATGTTGTGACCTTTTCTTATCTCTCTTTCGGTGGAATCCGAGAATGATCTGATTCCATCCTTTCCTATGGTCATATAGCAGTCTGGGCGTAATATGTCATTACTGAGAAGTGCTGTGTTATTCGTTGTAAAGACGGCCTGGAAATCCATTCTCCCGGCAACGAATCTTAGCAAATTCAATGCCATCTCATAGTGGTACTGTGCATCAAAGTCGTCCATATACAGGAATTCAACATCATCGAATCTTTTGCTCCAGTAGTAGAAGAGCATGAATGTCTTGGTCCCGGATGATGCTATGTTCTGGAAATTTAACCGTGAATTTTTGAACCGTTGAACGATCGTACCCGGCATACCTTGTATCTTTACACACTCGATATCGACGTCGATATCCCCTAATTCATTGAGTTGGCGTTTGAAATCATCCTCAAGTCCATTGTTTATGATGAAATCCGTTAATGTCTCACCATATCTATCGAGGCCGATGAATGAATTCCCTTCGATATCTGATTTAAAATACAGCATCTTATTGACAAAATTCATGATAAAAGACACTGGCGAATGTTCGTCCTGAACCGTATTGGATGATACGAATCTTAACACAGACATCGGGTCGTTCTTTATGTCGATCTGAAGATCATTGGCGCATTCGTTCTTCAAACGCGTATAATCAGATTCATCTCCATCTCTGGAAAAATATAATTCGCCATCAACTTCCAATCTCTCATACACTATTTCGAAAGGGTGCGCCTTTCTGTATTCATATCTGATCGTTCTATCGCCTTGTTTGAATTCATATTCGAACGTTGCATACTTCTCTGTGCTATCTCCATTAAGGAATGAAGCATCGTCTGTCTGATACGGGTTGTATTGATTGGACGTAAGGGTGACAACTATGTCGAATATGGCAAATCCAAGGTTCGTTTTTCCAGAACCATTCTTTCCAAGAACGATTATCTTGTTAAGGAGCCCATCTTTCACATATTTTTTGTTGAACTCATAGTTTCTGACATTATCGAATGAGATCTCAGTGCGTCCGTTAAAGTTCTTATAGTTCTTGACTGCGAATCTCTTCAACATACTATCACGTGCCGTAATTTTTTTACGGCATATTATTTCAGTCGCAGTATATAATGCATATCTTTACGGACAACTCTCGTATTCAGTGCGGGATGAAGCTAATAACTCCCTGTGTGTACGTAGGATCATTGATGTTTGGGAATTCTCCGATAGATCAGAATGCAGGCCCATCCCAGACGTCTTCCATTTCTTTTACGAACGCGGATGCGAACAACGGATAGTGCTCGATACCATCCTCCGAGACGTAGATGTCAGATCTTTCGAATTTGATCCTTCTTTTCACTCTGAAGATCTTATCGACTTTCGAAATAGAGGGGGCGTCTCTTTTCTTTCCGGATTTTACCTCAATGGCTGCAACATCGTTCCCAAGTTCGATGATCATATCTATCTCCATCATTCCAGGGCCGTTATTCTTGCGATAATACCACATGTGGAATCCTGATTTCATAAGATTCTCTGCGACAACGTTCTCCATTATAGCGCCGCTATTCAGCTCCACATTGCCTGAATAAAGGTCTTGTTTAGCCTGTCTTCCATACATCTCCATCAGCATGCCTGTGTCCGATAGATACACCTTGAATTGATCCCTTACCTCATGCCCTCTCAATGATTTCTCGATGGAGTTGAGCGAGTATACAAAATTACCATATCCTGCTCCCTCTATCCATAACATATTGCCTTTGTACTTCAAAGCGGAATTGCGACTTTTTCCACCATCCACTCTTGAAAACATGAATTTTTTATTAGAATTGGATAATTGTGCAGGGATGTTTTTGAAACAATCCAGGACCTTCACACGATTTATGCTCCTGTTGTAGCGATCGATATCCCTGTAGCAAGATTCCAACAGGTTCCTTTGCACCTTTCCCACGAGGGCATAATCCTTGGTGTCGATGAATGTCTGAACTGCTTCCGGCATACCGCCAACCAGCATGAAGTCCCTGAACAGTCTACTGAACACATCCATGAATGCGGACCCGATTTCTTTCTTTTCCCTTATGGATTCGCGCAACTTGGAGATCTCGCTCTCCTTTATCCCATTGGCCCAGCAGAATTCCTCAAAATCCAATGCATACATCGTGATCTGTTCATCATATCCTGTGGGTTCTAGAGGCTCGATATCATTTTCAGATTTCCAAGAACCTTCGTCATCGAGATCCTTCGGTATGTCGACACCCAACATGGATCCTGAGGCTATCACATCATATCTTCCATCCAAAGTAAAGGATTTCAAAGCTTCTTTGGCACGCGGACAATCTTGGATCTCATCCAAGAATATCAATGTCGTTCCTGGTTGGATATCTACGTCGGGGCTGAACAGTCTCATCGCAGATATCAGAGAATCCACTTCCAGATCATTTTCGAAGATGTTCCTACTTGATCTATTCGTACTCAGATTGTACTCCACATAGTTCTCATAGTTGGTCTTGGCGAACTCTCTGATAGAGAACGTCTTTCCGACCTGTCTCTGTCCTTTCAATAAGAGGCATTTGTGTGGACGCCCTTTCCATTCAGACAATGTGTCGGAGATCTTTCTTCTGAGCATATTGCTATCATCATTCACATCGCATATAGATTTATCAGCTAATTTTTCTTTATCAATCAAGATTTATTAGCTAATTTTTCTGATTCAGAGATTTACAAAACATGATTATTCCATCAATAACCTCATCACAAGGGATTGTAAACTTACGACCGAGGTCAATGAGGTCGGAATGAGAAATCCATAGGGATCGAGTCATGTTTAAGACAATGAACACACTACAACAACATAGGGGATGATGATCGTAGTTTCAGAGAGATGGAACAACTCCGAAGTTACAAGAATCGAGACCGACTCCCTCTGATGTGTCTTTATATACATTTTGAACATTCGGTTAAGATAGGGTGCCCAGATGACATGCTCTTTAATCAAAGGAACCGACATATCCGCTGGAATCTACGATGAGATTAGAGACAGGATCGCAAAGCTGAGAGAATGCGGTGTCGTACCTGGACTGGCCGCTGTGATGGTCGGTAACGATCCAGCATCACAGGTATATGTCAAGGCCAAAGAGAAGAAATGTGCTGAATTGGGCATCAGATCGGAGATGATCTATCTTTCCGACAACATCACCGAGGAACATCTTCTCTCAAAGATCAAACAATTGAATGAGGACAAGATGATACACGGGTACCTCATACAACTCCCGCTCCCCGATCACATAGACACGGACAAGATTATCAATGCGATAGATCCGAAGAAGGATGTCGACTGCTTCCACCCCGAGAACGTAGGCAGGATGTTGGTCGGCGATCACGTGTTCCTTCCTGCGACACCAGGCGGTGTGCAGCAGATGCTCATCCGTTCAGGGATAAGCACCGAAGGAAAGCATATAGTGGTCGTCGGAAGAAGCAACATCGTGGGAAAACCGATGGCCGCATTGATGATGCAGAGAGGCATAGGGGGGGATGCAACGGTCACCGTCGTCCACTCAAAATCAAAGAACCTCTCAGAGATCACACGTCAGGCGGACATACTGATCGTAAGTATCGGTAAGCCACTATACATCAAGAAAGATATGGTAAAGGAAGGTGCCGTGATCATAGATGTAGGCGTCAACAGGATAGATGATCCTGACAGCCCCAAGGGAACGAGGCTTGTCGGTGACGTGGATTTCGATGATATCAAGGATCATGTCTCCGCAATAACACCTGTTCCGGGCGGAGTCGGTCCGATGACGATATGTACTCTTATGGATAATGTGGTCAAGGCTGCAGAACTTTCAATTCAAGCTCAAAAGTGATAATATGATGAGAGAATGTGAGGAACACGGATATTTCCGTGACGAATATTGCCCGGTTTGCGGTGAAGAAGGAAAATTCATCATGAACGATTACGAGTTGGAGAAGCTCGGAAGGACAATGGCAGGCATACTCAGGCATGGGAGATTCAACCTCAAGATGGATGACCAGGGATTCGTGAGGATCAAGGACATCGTATCCAAGGTGAAGGAGAACAATCCGCGTATGCATTGGCTCAGACCACATCACATAATCGCTTTAGCAGACACGGATTCCAAAGGTAGGTATCAGGTCTCAGGCGATGAGATAAGGGCGACATACGGTCACACGATCCCATTGGATCTCAGGCTGGATACGGATAACATACCTGACGAGTTATACTACCCCACAACAGAGGAGGAGGCGGAGATCATCCTCGAGGCAGGACTCATGCCCTCCGACAGGTCGATGGTGCATCTCTCGTTAACATACGATGATGCTTTCGCCGCAGGCTCTGTGCGTGTAGAGAATCCGGTGATACTCGCGATCGATACGAATGCATGTTTCGATGCAGGTTATGACATCGGAAAGGCAGCCAAAACGGTATTCCTTTGCAAACAGGTCCCTGCCGAGTGCATGAGGATCATCTACGAAGAGGAGTTGGAGTAATGCCATATTCCTTGAAGCCTGAGGAGGTCCGCGAGAAGTATGGGCCTATGTTCAGTAAGGGCTTGTATACGATCGTCGATGAGGAGAACGGCCTCGCCAAGATCATAGAGGTATGTACAGCAAGAGGGCCGATGGAGTGGGATATCGTCAACAGGAAACGTACGGGCGGTGTCATCACAGACATAAAGCTTGACGGACACACCTTGATCATGGATGCCGTAGTGGGCGAGAAGGAATTGAAGTTCGGCCCTGCATCCGCTGAGCTTGGCGGACAGGGATTGGAGTCCCTCAAAGTTGTAGGCGACATGGTCCACACCAAATGGAGAGGTATCGCTGGAGCTAGTGTCGGTATCGGTGCGTGTCTCCCGCAGGCTGACGGTGTCATAGAGACGATATATCCTGACGATTTCAAGATCGGCGGAGCATACAGAGCATGTACGGAGATCATCACTCCGAAGATGATCAGAGTGATCATCGGTGTCGATGATACCGATACCCCACAACAGGGGGCATCATGGGTCGCATCACTGAAGATGGGGATGTCATGCCCATACGGAAGGTTCCTGGAGCACAAGATCGTACAGTTGAACCCGAAAGCACCCAACAAGACCACCAACTGCTGTTCCACAGCGGTATCATTCGCTGTCAAACCATCAGAATTGGATAAATTGGTGGATTATTGTAAGGAATTTATCAGGAAGGAATCATATTCCGACGATACCGTCATGACAGTATTCACAGGTCTGAAGCAGTCGGATGCTCTCGTAGAATGGAGTTGGAACGCGAAGAGCGTGCTTTACACCCCTGAGGAAGCGATCAAGGTCGCCGAGGAGAATGATGTGGAGATCATCTACATCACTGGTAAGAAAGGCGTCATCGGTGCTGTCGCAGCCATCGGTTGTTTCGATCTTGGCGTGAGGTCCGCAGGAGTCCCGGAGGATTTTGAGTAATGGGATTCACCGATTTCGTATCCAATGCCACGTACGACCTCTACGAGGCCAAGTTGGAGAAGGAGGTCCTCGAAGGTCAGATGCCGAAGCATGTCGCCATAATAATGGATGGCAATCGCAGATATGCGAAGGATGTGCTCAAGACGGATGATACCAGCGAAGGTCATAGACGTGGTAAGGATAAGGTGGAGGAGGTACTGAACTGGTGCCTCAAACTCAACATCCGTGTGCTGACGATATACGCATTATCCACAGAGAACTTCTCAAGAGAGGATTCCGAGGTGGACTATCTCTTGAAATTGATAATCGAGACGATGTATGAGTTGGCGGATGATGAGCGCGTCCACAAGAATCGGATACATGTGAGGATGATCGGTGACCGTGAATTGGCACCCGAACAGCTCATGGATGCTGTGAAGTGCGTCGAGGAACGCACCAAGGATTATGAGAACTACCGTTTCAATATAGCCGTTGCTTATGGAGGGAGACAGGAGATCGTGAGTGCTGTCAAGGAGGTCGCACGCAAGGTGAAGGATGGCGCGATCGACATATCCGATATCGATGAGAGCAGCATCTCCGGACATCTCTACACATCCGATGATCCCGACCCCGATCTGGTGTTGAGGACATCAGGCGAGTTGAGGTTATCGAACTTCCTGATATGGCAATTGGCTTATTCTGAATTATATTTCACGGATGTGTACTGGCCTGGATTTAGGTACATTGATTTCCTGAGGGCGATAAGGTCGTACCAACAGCGCAGTAGGCGCTACGGTACATGAGATGGAGGACTCAAGATGGCAGATGATATAATATTCTTACACGCACCAAGCGTTTACGACTTCAGAAAGAAGCCCATATTCTATGGGCCGGTCAGTGACGTGGTCCCATCCACGCCGGTGTTCGAGATGTATCCGATAGGATTCATGACGATGTCATCGCATCTCGAGGCTGCGGGATTCAGGACAAGGATAGTCAACATCGCTGTGCAGATGCTTCAGAGCAAGGATTTTGATGTGGAGAAACGCATCAAATCATTGCATGCGAAGGTCTACGCCATCGATCTCCATTGGATGCCGCATTGTCACGGTGCTGTGGAATTGGCAAAGATAGTCAAGAAGTACCATCCTGATGCCATAGTCGAGTTCGGAGGATTCTCATCATCATACTTCTACGAGGAACTCTTGGCGATGCCATGGATCGACATGGTCATGCGCGGGGATTCCACAGAGATCCCTCATGTCAAGCTGATGCAGGCGTTGGAGAAGGGATGTACTGATTTCTCGAATATCCCGAACCTTGCATGGAAGGATAAGGATAGTAAGGTCCATGTGAATGAGGTATCATTCATACCGGATGATCTGGATTGGGTGAAGTTCGATTACGGTACGATGATCAAGAACACCATGAAACACATGGACATAAAGGGTGCCCTCCCATGGCTTGGGTGGGACAAACTCCCTATGTTGTCCGTTTTCACGGTAAGGGGATGTTCGCTCAACTGTGCGGAGTGCGGAGGTTCGCATGAAGCCAATAAGAGACTTCTCTGTAGAGGAAAAGCAGCATTCAGGAGTCCTGAGAAATTAGCTGAGGACATAGCTGCGGCTGGAGATTACCTGAAGACGCCTGTCTTCATCATAGGTGATCCGAGACAGGGAGGGAAGGACTATGCCGAGCGTCTCTTCAAGAACATCCATGACCTTGGGGTCGATAATCACATAGCATTCGAGATATTCTTGCCTGCTGGTGACGAGTTCTTCAGCATGGTCAATCATTATATTGGGGAGTATTCGATGGAATTCTCACCGGATTCACATGATGAGGTCGTCAGATTGGCCATGGGCAAGGGTTATGACAACCGTTCGATAGAGAAGACGGTGACATCATCATTCAACAATGGATGTACTCGTTTCGATCTCTTCTACATGACAGGATTGCCATCACAGACGAGGGAATCCGCATTGGACAGTGTTAGGGCTGCGAAAGGATTGTGGGATTCCGTCAAGAAGGATGACGGACTCTTCATCTACAACGCACCATTCGCACCATTCGTCGATCCTGGAAGCAGGGCATTCGAGGATCCGGAGAAATGGGGATACAGATTCTTCGCAAGGACGCTGGAGGAGCACAGGACATTGCTTGAGAACCCATCATGGAAGCTCGTATTGTCCTATGAGACCAAATGGATGAACAGGGATCAGATCGCAGAGACATCGTATGACTGTGCGAACGAGCTTGCCAAGATAGAGTTCGAGGCCGGACGTATCCCTGAGGAGATGTACACCTCACGTGTGGAGAGGACAGAGTATGCACGTGATGTCATGAGAAGGATCGACGAGATCATGACGATAAAGGATGACGCCGAGCGTAATGATAAGCTCTGGGGAATCAAGAGGGAAGGTGAGGAATTGATGAACTCGACCATCAACAACAAGAAGGATCTCGATTGGCTCACCGGTTCCATTTGGTCCAATGCACCTCGTGTCGCAGCAGGATTGCTCAAATCCTATCTCCCGTTCAACAGAGGGAAGAGAAGGATCTGTCAGTGACGGTCCTTACAGTACTCTATATTATTATAATAATAAAGGAAGGGGCAAGGACATCAGTCCTTGCTCATCTCCTTCGATTTCACTGCGCTAGCTTTCACAGCATTTATCAGCGCGGCTCTGAGGTTGGATTCCTCGAGTACCTTGACGCCCTCTATCGTCGTACCTCCAGGGGAGCATACGCTATCTTTGAGAACATCGGGATGAAGGCCCGTCTCCAGGTACGTCTTGGCTGAACCGAGCATGGTCTGTGCTGCGAGTCTGAGAGCGAGATCCCTCGGGAGTCCCATCAGGACGCCTCCGTCCGCAAGAGCATCGATGATCATGAACATGTATGCAGGGGAACTTCCACTCAATCCGGTGACGGCATCGATCTTGTCCTCGGATATCTCGAATGACATGCCTATCGCGTTCAATATGGACTCTACGATCGTGGCATCCTCCCTTGTTGCATTGGTGCCCAAAGTGAAACTCGAAGCTCCTTCGAGTACTGTGCTGCAAACATTGGGCATAACACGTACGAATTTACAGTCTGGCACATACTTTTCTAAGGTACTGATTTTGACCCCTGCGGCCACACTTATGATGAGCTTTTTCGTAGTTATGGCTTCGATATTCGTAACGAGAATGTCCTTCACCTGATTCGGCTTCACAGCGATGATGATGACATCCGATCCCTCGAAGACCGGCCTAGCATCGAGGAAGCATTCGACCCCGATCCCCTCTTCGACCATCTTCTTCGTGGATTCCGTTCTGCAGCATGCGATGATATCATCCTTGGCACAGAGTCCTTTTGCGATGATGCCTTCCATCATGGCAGTCGCCATCTTCCCAGCACCGATGAAACCTATCCTCGTAGACATGTTATCGACTAGACAATCCGTTCCTGCTGTTATATATTCTTGTCCGTCCGCCTGCTTTTCTCCCCTTTTAACCTATAATAATAAAACGTGCGCGAGAAAGGGTTTTAATAATTATATGGCCTGCATGAAGACCAATGTCACTAGTTGTGAATTATCTACCATGGTTCGTCCTGGCGATATTGTCGTTCGGGTTCGCACCATTGGCATGGTTCGTTTCGAGGTTCATTAGGCCTACGAGAGTAACTGCGTGGCAGGATAAGACCTATGAATGCGGTTCTGAACCTATTGGTCAGGCACGCGTTCAGTTCAGGTTCCAGTACTATTCGTTCGGTATCATCTTCGTCGTTTTCGACCTGGTTGCTACCTTCCTTATGGTCTGGTCCGTAGCTTTCTCGAGTCTCTCTGATATCGGGAAATGTTGGGTTATCCTGTTCCTCGGTATGCTTCTCTTAGGAGTGGCTTACGCTCTGAAAAAGGAGGAAACCATATGGATATGAGCCTTTACCCACATGCCGTTGCTATGAGCGCAGATGAGTTCATGACCTGGTCATCGGCAATGATCAACGATATGTTGAGCGCCGGTACCAAAAGGGCAGTCGACAAATTGACTGGTCCTGTATGGGCATGGGCTATGAGGAACTCAATGCACCCTCTGCACTTCGGACTTGCATGCTGTGCTATCGAGATGGCAGCAGCATCGGCACCGAAATATGATGCAGAACGTGTCGGTATGATCTACCGTTCTTCCCCTAGGCAGACAGATATCCTGCTTATCAATGGATGGATCTCCAAGAAGCTCCGTCCGGATATCAGGCGTCTGTATGAGGCTATCCCCCAACCTAAATGGGTCGTAGCTATGGGAGAATGTGCGATCTCCGGAGGTCCTTGGTATGATTCCTATAACATCATCCAGGGTCTTGATCAGATCGTTCCTGTGGATGTCTACATCCCCGGTTGTCCGATCAAGCCTGATGCGATGATCGATGGATTCCTACTTTTGCAGAAGAAGATCGACGCCTACTTCAGAAGAGGCGTATTCGCGGTGGATGATTGATCATGGATGCACCGAGTTATGAAGAGACGATCGCAATGATCAGGGGCACTTTCGGAGACAAAGTCGTCTTCAAAGAGTCCACTAAGAAGAATGTCAAAGCGATCAATGAGAAGAGAAGGATCTACATGTCGACGGATAGGGAGACCATCTACGACCTCTGTAAACTCCTCCACGACACACTCAACTACGAGCAGGCGACAAGTGTCTGTGCCGTCGATTACGTCGATACGGTCCAGGTCGTTTACCATATAACGAACTACCTCACAGGCATCATGGTCGAGATCACAGTGGATCTGCCTGATGGAGATCTCCACATCCCGTCCGTCGCACTCATCTGGGAGGGAGCCAACTTCCACGAGAGGGAGACATATGAGCTCTTCGGAGTCATATTCGAAGGACACCCCAACCTCAAGAGACTGCTCACACCGACTTCCTATGAGTTCTACCCATTCAGGAAGTCATACAAACTGAGGGGGCAGGAGTAAATGACCGACAATCAGTATGAGAACCGTATGGATACGGACAAGATGTGGATCACGATGGGTCCGCAGCACCCGTTCTCACACGGACTTTGGACCCTCAGGATCAAGGCTGACGGAGAGATCGTCACCGATGCAGAGCCTGAGATCGGATATCTGCACCGCGGATGGGAGAAGGAATGTGAGAACAGGACCTACCCCAAGATCATCCCCATGGCAGACCGTCTCTGTTATTCAGCGTCGATGACATGGTCACACGTCTACTGTAAGGTCGTTGAGGAAGCATTGGACATCGAGGTTCCCGAGAGGGCACAGTACCTCCGTGTGATCGCAGATGAGATCTGTCGTATCCAGTCACACTTGATGTGGTTGGCTGCAGTGGGTACCGACCTTGGTAACCTGACAGTGTTCCTTTGGGCACTCAGGGAGAGGGAGTTCTTCCTCGATCTTAACGTCAGACTCTGCGGTCAAAGGCTTACCACCAACTACCCCCGTATCGGAGGTGTCAGGAACGATATGCCTTACTACTTCGAGAGGGACTGCATGAGGTGCGTAGAGAGGTTCGAACAGGTCGGACTTCCTGAGATCCTCAAGCTTTCCACCGATTCCTCGCCGTTCGTAGGACGTATGAAGGGAATCGGATACATCACAGCCAAAGATGTCGCCAACTGGGGAGTCACCGGTCCGGCGATGAGGGGTTGCGGTGTCGATTACGATGTACGTAGGGACGATCCCTATGATGCATACGGAGAACTCGAATTCGAGGTCCCCGTCCTCAACAAGAACAGCACGAAGGGTGGAGACACCTATGACAGGTTCCTCATCAGGATTGAGGAGATGTATCAATCCTGTGAGATGATCAGACAGTCATTCAAGAAGCTCCAGAGCCTTCCGAAGGAAGCCCCGAGCCGTGTGAAAGTGCCGAGATGTGTTCCCGCAGGAACCCATGTAGCGAAGATCGAGGATCCCCGTGGAGAGAGTATAATGTATCTCGTATCCGACGGTACGGACAAGCCATACAGGCTCAAGGTCCGCAGTCCGATCTTCGTCAACGTATCCGCATCCAAGCACATGGTACAGGGAGTGAGGATCGCAGATATCCCATCGATCATGGCCATGATCGATATGTGTCTCGGAGAGACGGACAGGTGATGACATGGGATACAGCAGCATATTAGATTGGATTGTGTATTATGAACACCCATGGTACAATACACACTATCCATTTGGAGACGGTGTTTACAACTTGCCTTATGATGTGGGTTGTAAACTCGGTCAGATTATTCTCGGTTTCCTTGCATGGTTAATCAATTTGATTTTCCCTGGAAATGGTGTATCCGAATTCCTCATTGATGACGGAATGGTAAATGCACTTGCACTCGTGATGATGGCTGTCGTAATATTCGCCATCGGTTTCATCATCAACCTGACGATGATCTGGGAAGAGCGTAAGATCCTCGGAAGGGTCATGGACAGGCGTGCTACAAAGATCGGTCCTCTCGGATACTTCCAGTGTCTGGCTGACGGTCTTAAGACATTCATGAAGGAGAACATCGCACCTAAAGCGATCGACAAGAAGATCTACTGGTGGGGCCTCTCGCTCGTCATCGGTACATCGGTCCTCTTGGCGTGTATGGTGCCTCTCTCCGAAAGGTGGTTCATTGTAGATTACAAGGTAGGTCTTCTGATCCTCTTCGGTATCTTCGCATTGGCGCCTTTCCTCATCCTGTGTGCAGGATGGTCACAGAACAACAAATACTCCCTTATCGGAGGTATGAGGGCAGCCGAGCTTATGATCTCATACGAGGTCCCGATGCTCATCATCCTTGCCTCGACATGTCTCCTTGCAGGAAGTTACGGTATCAACGACATCATCAGCTTCCAGAATGACCACATGTGGTTCATCGTCCCTGAGATCGTCGGTTTCTTCGTGTTCTTCATCTGCGCTATCGCAGAGTCGGAGCGTGTGCCTTTCGATCTTTCGGAAGCAGAGGCTGAGCTCGTCGAAGGATGGCAGACAGAGTATGCCGGTATGAAATGGGGTCTCATCATGTTGGGAGACTACTTCAGAGGATACGTGGCATGCGCATTCATCGTCATCTTGTTCCTCGGCGGATGGGCAATTCCCACATTCCCAACGGATTGGTGGGGTGCTGAGATCATGTTCGTACTGAAGGTCTGTTTCGTGTTCGCATTCTTCGCGATCGCAAGGGGTGCAATGCCTCGTGTCAGGACAGACCAGATCGTCAACCTCGGTTGGAAGGTCCTTATGCCTTTGGCCGTCGTTAACCTCGCGATCGTCGTCGCGATAAAGATGGTAGGGTGGATGTGATGCCGATGAAAATGTTAGACAAATACGCCAACAAGAAGTTCAGGGGCCAGGGAATAATCGTCCCCATGGTAGCATCCATCAGAAGGATGTTCAAGTCGACGATCCACAGACCCGTGACTATCATGTATCCCTACGAGAAAGAGTGGGTGCCGGATAACTATCGCGGACGCCCGGGTCTCGTATTCGACAAATGTCTGGGATGCGGTATCTGTGTCAGGGCATGCCCTACGACCTGTATCGAGTTGGTCGACGTGGCGGATGACGATGGTAACATGGTCAAGAGGCCACAGGTCAACGTCGGAAGATGTATGATGTGCGGTTACTGCGCAGAGTACTGTCCTGTAGACGCTATGACCACTACTACGGATTACGAACTTGCAGAGTTCACGAGACAGGGTCTCATCTACGATCCGAGAAGGCTCGCCTTCGAAGGAACGAACGAGATGATGGAGGTCCACCTCGAAGAGCACTTGTTGTCCAACCTCGCAAAGGGTGTAGAGGACAAGCCTACGGCATTCTACAAGACAGACAGACCTGTCCTTGAGGAATCAAAGTGCATCAGTTGTCAGAAATGTGCAAAGGTCTGCCCGGTCAACGCCATCGAGATGGTCGTTGTAGGTAAGAACGACAAGGGAAGGGACATAAAGCACCCCAAGATCGACAACACGACCTGTGTCTGCTGTGAGAACTGTATTATCAGTTGCCCCAAGGAGGCACTGAAGATTGAGGAGGTGCTGTGATGCCTACTGCAAACGACATCATCGACAGCGTTTGGGATGGATTGGTCTCGGCATGGGCTTGGATCAATGGCAACTGGGACGCAGTCGCATTCATCGTATTGGCATTGCTAGCAATACTTGCCGCAATTCATGTTGTAACATCAAAAGAGATCATGCACAGTGCGTTCTACCTGGCATTCGTCTTCGTCTGCGTTGCAGCGACGTACTACTTCTTGAACGCTGAGTTCATAGGAGCTGTCCAGGTGGTCGTCTATGTCGGAGCTATCACCATCCTTTACGCATTCAGCATCATGCTGACGAGAAGGACCATCAAAGAGGGTGATTCCGATGAGTAAGAAAGCGTTAATGGGAGGTGTCTTCGCATTGGCCATGGTGGCTATCATCATAGTCGGTGTAACGACGATCGATTGGGGATTCGAGACAAACGATGAACCTGTGAGCGTACCCTTCGCACCTGAAGCGGACGGTAGCCTCTCGCACGACAGTATCAACTACGTCCTCTTCGAGGAGTGGGGCCCTGTCATGTTGATCCTCGGCGCAGTCATGTTCGGAGCGATCATCGCAGGAGTGACGCTGTCCAAAGAGGATGATGATGAAGAGGAGGGAAAACAATGATTCCAATGGAATTCTTCCTCGTGTTCGCAGGTATCCTGTTCTGTCTAGGTCTCTACGGTATGATGACGACTGACAAGGCACTCGTCGCATTGATGAGCGTCGAGCTCATGCTCAACGCAGCCAACGTCAACTTCATCACGTTCGCAGCATACCACGTCGGAGCGGATGCAACGATCGGTAACATCTTCGTACTCATGTCGATAGCAATAGCAGCAGCTGAGGTCGCAGTCGGTATCGCACTGATCCTCAACGCATACAAGATCAGGGGATCCTCCAGCACGGATGATCTCACAACTATGAGGTGGTAAACATGATAATGGATTACGCATGGCTTATACCCTGCCTTCCGATCCTGTGCTTCGTCATAGTCGGTCTGTTAGGCTGGAAGATGCGCGAAGGTGGCGGATTCGTCGCTATCCTCGGTGCAGCAGCAGCCTGTGTGCTGTCAATACTCGTCGCCTATGAGTTCATCTCAGGCGATTACACAAGCTACACGTATGACATGAAATGGCTAATCATCGGTAATTTCGAGATCAACTTCGGAGTCTATATCGACGGCCTTACATGCATAATGATGCTGTTCTCGTCATTCATCTCCACGATGATCTTCGTGTACTCCATCGGATACATGGATGATCAGGGTGCGAAGAAGACGAGGTACTACGGTGAGATCTCACTCTTCCTTACAGGAATGCTCGGACTCATCGTCTCAAGCAACTTCCTCCAGATGTTCATCTTCTGGGAGATCATGGGACTCTGTTCCTACCTCCTGATCGGATTCTGGAGCTACGACCATCCTGAAGCCAAGGAGAAATCATCGGCCGCAAAGAAGGCTTTCCTCGTTACACGTGCCGGTGATGTCTGTCTTATGGGTGGACTGTTCATCATGCTCTACCTCTTCAAATCACTCGACTATGTCAACATCTTCGACATGTCAGCGATCCAGAGCGTAGCTGCAAGCGAGCCTATCCTCCTCACACTCGCAGGACTTCTCGTCTTCGGCGGTGTGATCGGTAAGAGCGCACAGTTCCCTCTGCACGACTGGTTGCCGGATGCGATGGCTGGTCCTACGACCGTCTCCGCACTTATCCATGCAGCAACGATGGTCAAGGCCGGAGTATATCTCACGGCAAGGGCGATGCCCCTCTACGTTTTCAACGCAGAGTACGGACAGAACGTGCTTCTGTTCATCGGTTTCATCGGTGGATTCACTGCAATATTCGCAGCATCGATGGCACTCAACAATTTCAACATCAAGAAAGTGCTCGCATATTCGACACTCTCACAGCTCGGTTACATGATCCTAGCTCTCGGAGCAGGAGGATGGTTGATGGCTGAAGGTTATGCCACAGGCGACCACCACCTCATCGCACTCGGAGCACTCGGTTACCTCGCAGGTGTCTTCCACATGCTGAACCACGCGTTCTTCAAGGGTCTCCTGTTCCTTTGTTCCGGATCGGTCATCCACTGTACCGGTACGGAGGACATGCGCCTCATGGGCGGACTGCTCAAGAAGATCCCGGTCACAGGTTGGACGATGCTCTGTGGATGTATCTCCATCGCCGGAGTCCCGATCTTCAGCGGATTCTGGTCCAAGGATATGGTCCTCGAGGCAGCCATGAATGCAGGATCGAACGGAGAGACATTCTTCGTCGTGCTCTTCGCACTCGGAATCGTCACAGCGTTCATGACAGCATTCTACATGTTCCGTATGTGGTTCATGACATTCACCGGAGAACCCGGAGAGAATGCAAAGCACTGTCACCATGAATCGAAGATCATGGTATCACCTCTTGTGATCCTTGCGGTATTCGCACTGTTCTCAGGACTCCTCGTGTTCGCAGGACTCGGCTCCCTCGTGGAGAACGCACTCACTGCCATGGGATTCCCCAGCATCGAGATGGAGACCGGAGAAGAGATCGCAGAGGCAATCTTCTCGAACGTATGGACATACGTATCCATCGCACTCGCATTGATCGGTATCCTTCTTGCGTACCTCATGTACACTAGAAAGGCCATCAACCCCGGAAAGTTCAACAGGAACGGAGAGTCTGCATTGTACAAGCTCCTTGCTAACAGGTACTTCTTCCCTCAGCTCTATGATCAGATCTCATGGAAGCTCGGTGCAGGTATAGCAAAGGGTGTGGATGCATTTGACAGGAACATCATCGACGGCACGGTCAACGGCCTGTCCAACGCAGTCATCGGAAGCGGTGATGTCGTCAGCAGGATGGAGACCGGACACGTACGTGACTACGCAACGGTCGTCGTTGCAGGAGTTGTGGTCCTGATTCTCGTATTCGCGATCGTATTCTGTGCGGGAGGTATGTAAAATGGATATGTTGATATTCCTACTCGCAATCCCGTTGATCGGAGCCGTTCTTACGCTCCTTATGGGCAATGAGAGAGCAAAATACGCAAAATTCGTCGCATTGGCATTCTCTGCGGCAACACTCGTCATCGCAGTGGCGCTCCTCTTCATGCAGGACGATTACGCTACAATGGGCATGAACGAAGTCTGGATCAAGACTGACTTCTTCCAGTTCAACTTCAAGCTTGCGATAGACGGACTCAGCATCCTCATGGTATTCCTTACGGCACTCCTTGTGTTCGTCGTAGGATTATTCTCATATGAGGAGAACGACAGACCGAACTACTACCACACGTTGCTCCTTCTCATGGAGCTCGGACTCATGGGAGTCTACCTCTCGGCAGACTACTTCCTCTTCTACATCATGTGGGAGGTAACACTGATTCCGATGTACTTCATGATCTCATGGTACGGAGGACCACGCAGACACTACTCTGCGATCAAGTTCTTCATCTACACGCACGTGGCATCGCTCGTGATGTTGCTCGGTATCTTCATCATGGTCTTCACAGCCGGAGGCAACTTCGACTTCGCAGAAGTGACCGACTACATGAGCACCAACACGGACAAGTGGTTCCAGACCGCAGTCTTCGGATTGCTGTTCTTCGGATTCATCGTCAAGATGCCTATCGTTCCGTTCCACACATGGCTTCCGGATGCACACGTCGAGGCACCTACTGGAGGATCAGTCCTTCTGGCCGGTGTCATGCTTAAGATGGGTTCCTATGGTATCATAAGGATCTGTCTCGAGAACTTCAAGATCGGTGCAGTCGAGTGGCAGTGGGCGATGATCATCCTCGGTATCATCTCGATGATCTACGGTGCATACGCATGTATCGGACAGACCGATCTGAAGAAGATGGTAGCATACTCATCCATCAGTCACATGGGTATGGTGCTCCTCGGTATCGGATGTCTCTCGGAGATCGGTATCGAATTCGCTGTCTTCCAGATGTTCGCACACGGACTCATCACCGCTATCCTCTTCATGGTCTGCGGTCTTGCAGGACACAACATCGGAACGAGAGAGATCCCTCTTCTCGGTGGATTGGCAACGAAGATGCCTAAGTGGGCATTCTTCATGATGTTCGGATTCATGGCATCACTCGGTCTTCCCGGTCTTGTCGGATTCGTCGCAGAGTTCGGTATCCTGTACGCATTCTGGGAGTTCATCGCGAACACGCCTCAGATGTGGATGCTCGTATTCGGAATGCTCTCGATGATGCTCACAGCAGGTTACTACCTCTGGGCAATGCAGAGGACACTCTTCGGAGATCTCACGACAAAGATCGACTTCGAGCACGGTGTACACGGTGGACCTGTCCACGATATCAGCAAGTATGAGTTCGCAGCAATGGCGATCATGATCGTATTGATCGCATTCTTCGGAATCATGCCTGACTACGCAACACGTTTCATCGAGGGCTATGTCTCGATGTTCGCGGGGGTGTTCTGATGGACGTATCATTCCTAACAACTATCTTCAGCGATGCACTGCCAATAGCACCTGAGCTGATCGTGATCGTCGGTGCATTGATCGCACCGTTGTTCTACTTCATCACGAAGGATGGAAAATGGTCAGCGATCATCGCAGAGATCGCTATCATCCTCGCAGCAGCAGTTGCAGCAATTGCACTTGCAGAGGAAAGCATACAGGGCACATACATGGGCCTGTTCAGCCTCGATGCATTCTCGGCATTGATGATGATCCTCTTCCTTACGGTAGTAGGTCTTGTGATCTTCATCTCGCCTCAGAGTGCAGAGACAACGAAACGCTCCGCCGGTGAGTACTACGCGCTCTTGCTCGTCGCACTCGCAGGTATGCTCTTCGTTGCAAGCTCGAACAACCTCCTGACGATCTTCATCGGTGTCGAGACTGTGAGTATCTCCTCATACGCTCTCGCAGCAATGAAGAAGAACGACCCGAGGGCAGCCGAAGCAGGTGTCAAATACCTGATTATCGGAGGTCTCTCCTCAGGACTCACACTCTACGGTATCTCAATGATCTATGGTCTCACCGGAAGCATCAATCTCGCAGAGATTGGCGCATCGATCGGTGCGATGGACTCATGGAACTTCCCGTTCCTGATCGGTCTCATTGCAATGATCGCTGGTTACGGATTCAAGATCTCGGCAGTACCGTTCCACATGTGGGCACCTGATGTGTATGAGGGTGCATCGACACCTGTCTCGACATTCCTGGCAACAGGTTCGAAGAAGATGGGATTCGTCGTGCTCTTCAAGATCTTCCTCGTGTTGTTCGTAGTCGCGAACGCAACGAAGTTCGGAACGGAGGAGATGCAGTACATCTTCGCCTTCATCGCAGCCATCACGATGACTGTCGGTAACATCGTTGCGATCTCACAGGAGAACATCAAGAGGATGCTCGCATACTCGAGTATCGCTCAGGCCGGTTACATCATGATCGCTCTCGCGGTCATGAGTCAGTACGCACTGACTGGTGGTCTCTTCCACATGTTCACACACGTGTTCATGAAGGGAGGAGCATTCATCATCGTCGCAGCATTGATCACAGCAGGTCTCGGAGAGAACATCTCCGATTACAAGGGACTCGCAAAGAGGGCACCGTTGGTTTCAGCATGTATGCTGATCTTCCTGTTCTCACTCGCAGGTATCCCGCCGCTCGCTGGTTTCATGTCGAAGTTCGTCCTCTTCTCGAGTGCGATCTTCGTTGACGGTGCTGTAGTCACCAAATGGCTCTGGCTCGGTCTCATCGCAGTCCTGAACTCAGCTATCTCGCTGTACTACTACGCAAGGGTCGTCAAGGCCATGTACGTGGATGCAGGAGAGAGCACAGAGAGGATCAAGATCAAACCAACACACACGATCGCAATGCTGATCTGTGTCGTTTTCGTGATCTACCTCGGTGTGTTCCCGGACGCATTGATCGATGCATGTGCAAAAGCAGCAGAGGTTCTGTTCACACCCTGATGTGAACGATCGGGCCGGTAACGGCCCGATCCCCAAACATCTTCAATATAATTCTACGGTCGATTCAATTAGTCCAATGAGATTGTACGTGAATGTCCGATAGGACAATGTCCGCTCGCTGGAAAAGAGTTTAAGTACGTCATTACTATCAGCACACGATGGCACAGGCCTGGTATGATACGATATCCAAAGAACTCATCATGATCGAAGATGAGATTCATTCGGTGATCCACTCCAACAATGAGGAGCTCAATGCGATGTGTCACTATACCATCGATTCAGGTGGTAAGAGGATCAGACCTGCCATGTGTGTCCTCGCATATCTGGCATGCGGAGGGAAGGACATATCAAAAGCAGTATCATTGGGTTCTGCCTATGAGATCGTCCATACAGCATCTCTCATTCACGACGATATCAACGATAAGAGTGAGATCAGGCGTGGAAGGAGGACACTTCACAAGGAATTCTGTGTGAGCAAGGCCATAGTCGCCGGCGATTACATGATGGCAAAAGGCTTCCAGGCATTGGGGGCTACAAGCAACGATATCGTGGATGTGATCGTCGAGGCCGCATCACGTATGAGCGAAGGTGAGTTCATACAGAAGGATTTCGAACACATCACCAAGGTCACCGAGGATGATTATTACGAGATCATCAACGGCAAGACCTCGAAGCTCATAGAGGCTTGTGCGAAATCAGGTGCATTCCTCGCGGATGCCGAAGACAGATATGTCGATGCCATCGGAGATTACGCTCACGGTATCGGCATGGCATTCCAGATGATCGATGACACCTTGGATGTCATCGGAGACATCAATAATACAGGTAAGAGGGTAGGATTGGACCTCATCGAAGGTAAACCTACCTTGCCGACGATCCTTGCGATGAGCGACCCTACATATGGGCCGAGGATAGCAGAGGTCTTCATGAAGACGGAGCCTTCTGAGGAAGAGGTATACGAGGCATTGACGCTCATCAGAAAGACGGATGCCATAGAACTCTGCAGACAGAAGGCGGAAGCGATAATCGATGAGGCTATCGAAAGGATCATGACGATACCTGAGTCGATATACAGGGATTCTTTCGTTTCTCTCGCTAAGTATATCATATCCCGCGATAGGTGATTCCATATGGACAGGCTTACCACAGACATACTCGTTGTGGGTTCTGGTCCCGCTGGTTCCACCGTTGCTAAGTATGCAGCAGAGAAAGGCGTACAGGTGACATTCATCGAGAGAAGGCACGAGGTCGGTGTGCCTGTCAGATGCGGTGAATTCTTGCCTGATGTCGACGAGATAAGGACGATGTTCCCTCTCGCTGACGATCTTGAGGGTACGTTCGATCTCCCTAGTGAGATGAAGCTTGTCGAGACTGACAGGATAAGATTGGTGAACCCTAAGAACAAGACCACCGATATCCCGATGAATGGATATACGATAGATCGTGACAGATATGATCAATATCTCGCCGATGAAGCGATCAGATCGGGTGCGACACTCATCAAGGATTGTCTTTTCAAGAATATCGATGGTAACAAAGCTATCACCAGCCAGGGTGAGATCGAGTACAAAGTGATCATCGGTGCCGATGGGCCTGGTTCACGCGTAGCGAGGTCATTGGGTCTTCAGAGGAATCATCGCCCATATCCCGCGGTAACAGCACAGGCGAAAGGGGATTTCGATCCAATCGTCGTGATGTACTTCGGAGGCATAGCGCCTGGTGCGTACAGTTGGATAATACCTAAGAAAGGTCAGGCTAACGTAGGCGTAGGATTCTCGCCTAAGTTTGCAGATGGTACACTTAGCGAATATTTCGATAAATTCGCCAAGAAGAACAATTTCGACATAATCACAAAGATCGAAGGCAAACATGTGCCTTCAGAAGGCCCGATACCTAAGACGGTATCTGGTAACGGTATGGTCGTTGGTGATGCTGCAGGTCATGTCATATCCGTGAACGGAGGGGGAATACCTTTGGCCCGTATCGCAGGCCGTATCTGCGGGAATGTAGCTGCAGATAATATCACCTCAGGACGCCCTCTTCAGGATTATGAAGTGGAATGGCGCAGAGTGATGGAGAAGCCATTGAAGATTGCGGCATTCAATAAGAAATTGGCAGATACCTTTGCATTCAGTGGACCTGAATGGATGGTCACCATGTGCATGGGCATACTCGGAAAGAGACGTATGAACAATCTCATCAGATGCAAACGCATCTTCCCGTGATTCATCTCTTTCTGTGAGATCTCATGGGTGATCCGCATATAGGACATTCATCCATCTTCTCTTTGTACCATTTCTTGCATCCGATGCATTGGTAGTTCCATCTCTCTACCTTCTTTATGCCTTTGGTACCGATGGCTTTGTAATCGATACCCATCCTTGCACATACGTTCTGTATGGAGAAGTCGTCGGAGTAGACGGTGCCTTGAAGATCCAATCCCAATGCGATGACAGTCATATCGACAGGAGATAATCTGCCTAGATCTCCGCTCTTCTTCGCCTCATCCTCTACCTTCTTCAATGATGTTTGTGTGCAATCCGATGTGCGGAGCATATCTCCCCAGAGATCCAATCTTGGATCCTTGTATTTTCTCAATTCGTCGATCACACCAGGCGGACAGATGCATTCCTCTTCAGGAAGGTTCTCCATGGAGAATAATGCGGAACTGTCAAGGATGATTACCATGCGCATAGGAAGTATGGCATGGATAAAAATGTGATGTGGGACCGAAGTCCCAACAAAGGTGTTTCAGCTCTTCATGTAGAAGTTGAGACCACTGCCGATGACTGCGAGTGCACCGCTAGCGATCATCATCCATGCGCCGGCCTCAGCATAGTCGAACATCTTGTATCCGCTGAAGAGTTCCCATGTTCCCCATACGACGACAAGGATGATGACCAGGATACCGAATATGAGTGATGCAGTGTTCCTGATCTTGGAGTCGATCTTCACACCGACCATAGGAAGTACATTGAGAACTGCGATCAGGATTGCAACTATCCATGCAATGAGAGGGCAGAGTCTCTGGAAGTCATCTGTCTTAAGATCCTCAGTGGCGAATTCCATTCCAGTGTATGTCTTCGAAAGTGTTGTGATGAAGATGTCGACACTGAAATCGAACCATGTGAGGAATATCGCGATGATACCGATCAATGCTCCGAGAAGGATCAAGAGGGTACCGATCGAGAATGGTCCTACCATATTCTTCTTTGCCATTTTAATTCCCTTCTGACCGTCCGTGGACGGTACGGGATTATATTGAACAACACACTATTAAAACTATCTTATTTCGACAATCGGTGATTTATTTATCACAAAAGGATAAACAAGATGGACTGAAAAATAAGTGAAGATTATTATTTCCTTACTATAGCCAGAATGAATTATCAAATGATTATGGTGATTGAACAAAACATAGGCCACATGTTTTTCTTTCACTATCTGGCTCATTTATTTTGACTATTGGATCGATGTCGATTATTTTTATTTTGGTCGTAATAGTTTTATATGACATAAGGCTAATAAGAGTATGGTATGTATTCTAAGGTCTATAGTCTGAATAGCTAATCGGACTGACGATCTGGGAACGACATACCATGAACGGGAGTTGTGTTATCACTCTCTTAATGAAACACGGAGCTGCAGAGAAATGGGACTTATGTTTTGTTCAATCACCGTGAATGAAGATAATAGAACCTTCTCCGGCGACTTCGAAAGGTGTGTAGAGCACCTTCAATTCGCTCCCGTTCGGAATACTTTAGCACCAGTTGGTGCAAACGCCGGGAGGTTCAGATCACCAAGCCTCTCGACGTATCTCCGAGAGAGGTAGAATAAAATGAAATCAACAATGAAATCGGCGTTCGCATTCATAGCGGTCGCCCTAATGATCATGGTCGCAGTCGTACCTATGGTCTCCGTATTCGCTGAGGAGAACGGTGTTGACGCAGCGGCTTCAACAACTTTGGGAGTGAGCGACATCAAAGTCCAGCTCTTCGAGAAGAAAGATGCAACAGAGCCTGCTAGCTATTATGCAGATCTTATTTACTGTAGCAACGACACTCACGAATTGCCAAAATCCGTCAACGCCACACAATATGTGTAGATGAAGGGCGGAGTTTGGATGAATGTGGATGAGAAGAGTGCTGACTACGGAAAGTTCCTTACATACGGTAAGACTGGAATGACGACAGCACAGATTCTCGCACAGTCAGAAAAAGGCGGAAATTGGTTGCCTCTCATCCAGGTGTCTGCAACATATAATTCAGCATTCAACTGGAATGTCTCTGTGACAAAGGATGGCGGATCTTCATATGGGGAATCTGGAGATATCAAACTTCAAAAGGAAGGATATGATGGTACAAAATACTCATTCCCTGCAACTCAGGTCGTTTCCACAATAAAGATTTCACAGGCTGCTGCCGACAGTGCATACATGGGCCTTGGCGAAAATATTGTTGGCAAGTATGTCGTTGATGTAAAAGTCAACGGTGTCTCTGAGAAAAAAGAAACATTGACAATCGGCGATTATGTAAAAATCAGTGGAACTCTTTCTCCAGCAGAGGGAGCTTATGTAATCGCAGGTGCAACAATCAAATACACCGTGGATGGAAAAGAAGAAACTGCAGTCTCAAAAGAGACCGGAGCATATGATTTCAAAGTCCTAAAGGGCAGTGTCGTGGTCTTTAAGAGTATTACATACCCTGGTGATGTGTTTACATTCAAGGGATTAAAGAGCCTTGGTACAGTAACATCTGATACGACTCTCAATATCGGGGCGGAACAATCTATTACAACTGTAACTGTAACTGACAAATCATCGACAGCTGTTCCAATCAAAGATGCAAAACTTACATTGTCATGGTATCAAGAGAAAGAAAAAGATGGCAAATATTATGTTAAGTCGGTGTCTGGTGTAGCAAAAATCTGTGGAAATTCAGGTATAGATGGCGTAATTTCTGTCGCATACATCAAACCTACAGTCGAAGAGGGATACAAAGCAATTCTTGTAGGTACTGCTTCACTTGCCTCTGGCGATTACTACACATTCGATACGAATTCTGTTACTCAGAACACAAGTGGTGAGGGTACCTCTATTGCATCACAACTTACAAAAGAAGGAACTAAGATCATCTACAGTGAATCAGCAACTTCACCAACATTCAAAGCAAAAGAATCAACATTGACTGTTACCGTGAAAGAAGCAGGCAATGAAAACCCTGTAGTGGGCGCTACTGTAACAGCATCATTTTATGAAGAAAAAATCGTAAGTGGTAAAGCAGACGTCAAGGTGCTCGATGGCGTAATAAAGTCTATTGGAACTACTGACATAAATGGAAAAGTCAAACTAACATATGTCGTACCTACAGGTACAGAGGGCTACACTGCACATATGCTGATCAGTGCAACATCTGCGCCTGGATTTACATTTGCTAGTAAGACTGCATTGACTACGGGAAGCACTGTAGATACAATCAACAAACAGATTGATGGTTGTAGTGCGACAGTAGCTATTACTGTTGGTTCATCTGATCCTGTTGTAAAAGCAAAAGAAATAGCATTTAAGGTGGATGTTAAAGCAACAAATGTACCTGCAGGCAAATCTGTAACATTCAATTACACAGATGGGATTGGTACGTCGGTCGTATCAGGAAAAGCAACTGCTTCACTAAGTGATGTGACTGCATATTTCTACGTCCTTAAAGACAAATCGCCTGCAATTACTGCAACACTTGACGGATATGTGCTTAAGTGTGACGGATATACGACATGGACTGTCCCCACAGTGACTGCAAATGTTTCAACACCAATCACATTTATAGCAACTTCTACAACGGAGATAGTAGATCTTGTTAAACCGAATGCATATGGTAGTGATGGAAAAGTCACTGATGTATTAGAAGGTCAGAAGTTTTCAGTATCACTTCCTAATATTGCGGACAATAAACCTGTAACATTCGAATATACAGTTGATGGTGTTACATATAAGAACACAGTTCTTTCCGAAGGTCAGAAGGCTTCGTTGTACATCTACTCCTGGAATTCGATCATCGCATTCACATCTGTCACAGCACCTGGATATACAGTTTCCATTGTGGGTGGTGCGATAGCTGATGGCCCTGCCAAAGTTATCAAAGAATACACAATCACATTCAAAGATGGATCAGCTGCAACAGCTAATGTTGTTGTAGGAATCGATGTCGCAGTCTACCTTGATGTGGATAAAGCACCTATAGCAACAGTTAAGGCAAATGCAATTGGTGTTGCTAAATTCAAGACAGAAGAAATAGGTGAAAAGATGGTGTACTTTAAGTGCAACGGTGTCTTTGTTAGCAAAGCATTTAATGTCGCCGGGTTTGCATATGATGTAGATATCAGTGCAGCGATTGAAGCAGCACCTGTCAAAGTGACAGAATATACTATTAATTACTTCGCAACAGAGGTCAATGCAAATGCCAGCGATTTAGACCACATTGCATACTCAATGATTATGGCCCCACAGATTGTCAATGTCGGTTCGGATGTCAAGATCAATGCACCTGAGGTTAGTGGATACAAATTCGTTGGATGGATGATGGACGGAAAGATTGTTAGCGCCGATGCGGAATACACACTCAATGTCACTACCAATCCATTAGAAAAGGTCAATGCAATATATGAGCAGCACCTTGTATCCGAACCAAAGGATGGCGGCATCGATTCGACAACATTGATCATCGGAATCGCAGCAGTTGTCATCGCACTCATTGCAGTGATATATGCTGTAATCCAGAAGAAGCAGTGATAATACAAAGAAGAGGGCTACGATGTCATCTTATGTTCATGTGAGGTATGGCATGTATTCAAACGAAGATGTGCCGTCGAATCATATGTTCGAACTTGATGATGTCGTGGACCTTTTCACCTCATTACATGAGGTGTCGCATACGAAAGAGAACCCAGAAGGAGGTCCTTGGTGATACCTTCATGATGTGAAGGATTGAGGGCCCCCAAGGGGGATAGAGCCGATTTCATTGAAGTTGGCCTGCTTACATACAATGTGGGCGGACGAACTAGGCACACTCTTCTGCCCTAGTGGTACATCACCACTTGGACGGAGGAATGGCCGAAAGAATTCGGATCTCCGATCCTTTCCAGAAGATAGGGTAGGAAATCTAAACATTTTGATCAAGGGAGACGAGGATTCAACGAATCCTCATTTCCCAATCTTTATTTTTTCAGTGTGCCACAGGATATTTATTACACATCGGCATTGTCGCCACATGGCTTGGGACATAAGGGTCGATGATGATGTAAGGAATTACATTTTAGAGCAGGAACAGGATTTTCGTGTGTGCACCGCATGCACAGGACCAGCACTCGTCCCGATAACTGTCAAGCCACCTAAGAAGAACGATCGCATGATCCCGATCGGGGATTATGTATTGTATATCTCTGCAGTACAGGCGATGTACATCAACAGAGTGTCGATGGATATGCTTTATAGCGACGAGGATATCGCTACTTGTTACGCATTCAATCGTGGAAGATATTATTGAATACGTTTAGCCGATGCAATGCAATCCTTGATCATCTGATCGAAATCGAATTTAGATTGCATAGCCTTGATCTTCTCAACGGATGCTTCTGTTATGGGTTTAACGGGAACTATTCCGCACCCAGAAGTGGGTATGATGGATAGATCATACGTTCCGATCTCTTTGGCTATTTCGATTATCTCAAGCTTATCCATTCCGATGAACGGACGGATGATTGGAAAATCCAAATCATATCCTTCCGCCCTTATGTTCCTGAGCGTCTGTGATGCGACCTGTCCCAATGAATCTCCCATAACGATCCCTGAACAACCATGCTGTATGGCGAACTCCTTAGCAACACGCTGCATCGTTCTCTTGCAGAAGACACATTGATATGAGTTCTCACAATTCTTGTGGATGATCGTCTGATTGACCTCATGATCGAATGAATATAATGGCATCTCCTGTCCGGTGATCTCAGATAATCTGGAAGCCAATAGTTTGACCTTATCCAATTCCTTCTCATCCGCATAGCATCCATTGTCCATGTGCAGGAGGATTATCTCCGCACCCTGTTTGGCCATCACATAGGATGCTACGGGGGAATCTATCCCGCCAGACAAGAGGGATACCAACTTCATGTGTTGTACCTTCCGAACTCTATTCCGCCAACATATTCCTCGTCATCGCTCTCTTCATCAATTATCATGTTATAGAGCGCTCTGACGAACTCCTTCAATCCTTCGACCTCCTTCTTGAGGGAGTCTACTTGTCTTTGAAGATCATCCTCTGTTGTCATTCGATCACAACATCGCCGTAATCATCGGCGAGTTTTCTGTATGAGTTGCGCTCGCATTTAGGACAGAACAATTGCTTGTTACCTTTCCTGACGAGCTCTGATTTGCATTTGCCGCAGTATGAACGGATCACTCCGAGGTGAGCATCCTTCGTCGTCAACTGCAATGATGGTTTGACACCAGTGACCATAGCTCTGACAAGATCTCCCTTCCTGAGTTCCTTGGACACATCATCCGTATAATCAGGTGAGATCTTCGATACATGGATGGTTCCATAGGTCTCGCTTCCGATCCTCCTGCATGTTCCATCCTTCGCCAATACATTGGCTGTTGCCATTGTCTTCCTTATATCTCCGATCGTGGCGTATACGACATCGCCATTCTTCAGGATATTCGGTGGATTTGGAGATATGACCTTGGCGACGCATTCATCGTCATCGAGGACAAGCGTACCTATCTGTGCGGCGTACACCATGCCGTTCTTTGCGAATGTCCCTTCGGATGCCAGGTATTCTTCTTCACTTGCAACTTCGTCTCCGGGGAACACTTCTTTCTTTTCGCTCATTGGAATCATCTTACCTTACGTTGACCACAACTATGTCAACTTCTTTCTTCTCTTTTCTATGAAAGGTGAACGTGTGGGGGATATTATACTTATAGGTCGCGTACGCGACTATCTCTCTTCCTTTCGATTCGATATATTCGTTGAGGAAATCCAAGGTATCTGCCATATGGATGGAATATATCGAATCGGACAGTCCCATCGCTTTATCCAAGAACGGTCTGTCGGCACGTCTGTTCTGACATCCGAATGGCGGATTCATGAATGTCGTATCGGCACGATCGTTCACTTCAGTGACATCGCATTCCATCAATTCTACATCCACATTCAGAAGTTCGATGTTCTTCCTTGCGACATCCAATGCCGATCTGGAGATGTCGTATCCTCTGACAACATCCGCACCCAATAGTTTCGCACCGATGGAGAATATCCCTGTGCCGCATCCGAGGTCGTTGACGGTCTTGTCGCACACATCGCCGTTCACGTATGCTGAGAATAGGATGTCGGATGCTATGGTCGATGGGGTCGGATATTGTTCTAGGGCAGCAGATGGATCATCGAATGGTGCCACACGCTGGAGTCTCATCTCCAGTTCCTTTCTTTTCACGGAACGTTCCAGGATGACACAGGTTATTATTTTTTTCTCTTATCGAACATGATGGTATCGACCATCATGATTGAAAAGATATCAAGGTGAAACAGGACGTTGTCCTGTTTCACTCAAAGAAGAAGTGTGATGGGGATTCAGGTTTCGGCGTGAAGCATTTCTCGCCGGTCATCACGAGTTCCATCGGGTATTTTGTGATCATATCATCAATCAATGCCCTCATCGTATCCTCGAGTCTCTTCGGAGGCGATACGACCCTAGCATTCAGAACCAATTTTCCAGGCGTCTTGATGTATCTTGAACCATAGATCCCATCGACCTGCATCGTATCCTCGACGAGTGACATCTTCGCCGCTGATTCCTCAGATTCCACCAATACTTTAACATGAACGATCGACTTCGAACCATATTCTTTGGCGATACCCCTCATGATATCCGTTTCCAAGGAGTACATATCGACATCCTCCTTCGGTACGAGGTCGAATGTACCTGAATACCATCCGAGTTTTGCCTTCTCGAATGCGAATCCCTTGTTCTGTTCTCCTGTGGGTGTTTTGGTACTGATCTCATCCGAGAGAATGAAATCCATGATCTCATCCATATTCCTCAGATCCACGGATGAGGATTCGATCATCCTTATTCCGGGAAGGATTGTGTCGACAGCTTCCTTCACCTTCTCCAGCGTATCCTTGTTCACAAGATCCGCTTTGGACAGGATCACTATCTCCGCCTCTCTGATCTGATGAGCAGGGATGATATCCACTACATCTTCCGTCCTGTTCTCCTTCTTCGACAGGATATCCAATGCTCTGACGCAATCCACAACGACCGTGAACGGTGCTACGCTGAACTCATCAGGATATAACGATCTCATTGGAGCTACGACAGAGCTCATGATGTTCGTGGATGTACCGATAGGTTCCGCGATTATGACATCCGGTTTTCCGGATGTCACCAATGTCCTAGCACTGGAGACGAAATTATCGAAATTGGTACAGAAGCATCCGCCCATGATATCGCGCGTATCAAAACCCGCATTCTTCGAATATTCGGTGTCGACGAGGACATCCCCCTGATCATTCATGATTATCGAGACGGATCTATCCCTCCTCTCTTTGAGTGATCTTGCGATATTGACTGCTAAAGTGGTCTTACCCGCTCCCAGATATCCTCCTAGGACGAGCATCCTTGTCTTACCGGATTCGTTCATTGACATCGACATCGCATGGTTGCATATAAACCGTATTATTTGAGTTCCGTATCAATCATATCCTACAGGAGCATCGGATGACGATAGCACAGATTATCGGAACATTTCTTTCGTTATCGTTATATTCCGTATCCATTTGCACCGTTCTGTGACCGAAGGGGCAGAACAAAACAGGATGAGGCGACTGTTCGACAGATACAGATGGTCCATCTTCGCAGTGATGGTGGCCGCATACTTCTTCGTATATTTTCAGAGGATAACGGTCGGTGTAGTGGGTTCCGACATCGTGGAGGATGTCGGAGGGACCATCGGTGTTCTCAGCAGCGTATATTTCTGGACATACACTGCGATGCAGATCCCAAGCGGTCTGTTGGCGGATAGGTTCGGTCCGAGGATATCCTGCACCGTGTTCCTATCGATCGCCATGATTGGTTCTCTATTGACATCATTCGGGGACACCTTCGAGATCATCGTGATCGGTAAGGTCATGATAGCTGCAGGAATGGCCATAGTCTATGTTCCTTTGATGAAACTGATCTCCATATGGTTCCCTAAGCAGGATTTCGCCGTGTTGAACGGCATAGTGATAGCTGTCGGTAACATCGGTGCGATATCCGCCGCAGGACCGTTGTCCATGTTGGCATCATTGATCGGATGGAGGGACGTCTTCCTGATATTGGGATTCGTCACAGGTCTCTTGGCTTTGTTATGCTTCATCATCGTTCGCGACCACCCATACGGAAGGGGATTGCCTCCAGTGGAGGCGATGTTCGACGGTGCCGTCGATAGTACGGAGAGGTCGGCGGATAAGGTCCCTGTGTTGAAGGGATTGAGGACGGTATTCTCGGGCGGAAGGAAGTTCTGGACGTGTGCATTGGCGTACTGTTTCGTATACGGTACGATAATGGTCTATCAGGGTACATGGGCGGTGAAGTACTTCGATACTGTGTATGGATTCGCATTATCCGCATCATGGATGATCACATCACTCGGTATCGGTAAGATATTGAGTACGTTATTGATCGGAACGCTCACCACAAGGGGATTGATCCATTCCAAGAGGCGCACTATGATCATCGGAACATCATGTTTCACTGCGGTGTGGGCTGTGATCTTCCTTCTCTCAGGGGATGTGAATGAGTATTGGTTCTGGTTCGTCATGAGTACATTGTTCGGATTCTTCGGAGGTTTCATGACCTTGTCCTTCACACAGATGAAGGAGTGGTTCCCAGTATCGATATCCGGTACAGCAGTCTCCGGAATGAATGTGTTCCTGTTCTTGGGCGCCAGTGTCTGCACAACGGTATCGGGAATGGTCATCGGCAGGGATTACACATTGGAGAACTTCTCCACCGTTTGGGGCATGATGCTTGTATTATCCATTCTCGCTGTCGTGATGTTGATATTATCCGTTGAGAAAGGGAAGGATGACAAGATCATCCACGCGGAATGACACTTCTTGACTTCATACACGAGGGGCCCATGCACATCCGAACAACATGATCGTAGCATATTTCTTCAGATAGAGGGAATTCCCAATGAGTGGATTCAAGATCGACATCTGTATGTCCGATCATAGTGACATGGTCATGAACGATATCCTTTCACGGTATCGATCATCGTTTTAATCTTCTCATGGGATAATCCCCTATCAACAGAACAAGAGCATGTGAAGATCATATTCTCTATCTTCGATGTGGAATCCAAATGTGCCTTCGTATCATCGATCACTCTCCTCACATCTCCGAGTGCGATGGTCGTGAACGTATCCAATCCACCCATCAATGAGAATTTCGGGAACTTCTTCCTCAATACTTCTGGATCATTGTATTCCCCATAGTAGAGACAATCCAACTTCAGATTGCGTATAGCTCTCTGTGCCGTACCGCTATCGGATATCTTTCCATGGGGATGGAAACATACGTTCGTATCATATTTACGTATACGTTTGATCAATCCCTCCATCGTTGGGAATGATAGCTTTTCGAACATATCGGTACCGATAACATCTATGTTGTCATACGCCCCGGATATCAGACACATATCAGGCAACACTTCATCCATCACAGCCTCAGCGACATGCCAATCCACTCTTGACGTGAATCTCAGAAGATCATCGACATAATCAGGTTCGCTCATCGTATCCATGAGGAACTGTTCGAACCCCCTCATACTCGCAGCAACGCTGATGGGAGATGGTATGTGTTGGACCAATGCCGCATCCGTGCTCTCACGCACTATCCTGTGAGAAAGGATCACCTGATCAATGGATTCTCTCGATACGTTGAACTTCTTCTTCCTGTAGATCAAGTCGGGATCATCACTGAGAACGTTCTTGGTGGTGTACATGATGCCATGTGACGGATACTCCACATTGTTCCCTAATTCCCTTGTATCTATCCATACGACGGAACCGTTCACAGCATCTGTGCCAACATATCTTTGGAGGGCGAGAAGCGATCCTGCTGATTTCTCTCCATCTAGACCGTTCACGAACAGTTCATTTGTTGTGTGTATCGTTGAATCATGACTTGGAATGGAACGGACATCTGTCGCCGATGCATACGTCATTCTTGAAATGACATCCGACATCATTCAATTCCATCTCGATGCCCATGACATCCTTCACTGCATCGACAGCGTTCCTCATAGCGATGTTCGCACCGCGATTGCAACATCTGGGCCCGCCTATGGAACCGAGATCCATCAGATACTTTCCTGTGAGTCTGTGAACCTCGCCCCAATTCTCTTCCTTCAATGGATGCGTATCTGCGATTACACTGAAGAATATCCCTGCAGATGTGGCTGAACCGCAATTACCTGCATGACCGCATGCTTTCGCTGATATCATGGAGCCTCTGCGCATGATCTCGTCCAATGTCTTATCGAGATCCATATCCCCTCCAGAATTCCTGTAGGCGGTCACCAATGCAGGCCCTATTATGAGATGATATCTGAGTGCACGTTCGGAGATGAGATCATCGGACAGCAACGAATCTAGGATCGAGCGAGGATCCTTCTACTGTGATGCTCTGCATATCTCCTTGACCCTTGCACGGATGTGAGGTTCGACGCATTCCGCACACATCGAATGTCCGTTGGTGCATGCGTATGCGACATTCGTGTACTTACCGCAGACTGTACAATCGTGCATCGTACTCTCTATCCTCTTCAGCTCCTCACCGCACTCGCATCTCATCTTTCCACCTCAGATATCGTAACCACAATCCAAGAACATCTGCTTGACATCCTCGAAATCGAATCTCCAATCCCCTATCGTGGATGGGTCGTGGACACTGTCACGCGGATTCGAACCCGTACCTATCGTCGTACTGTTCGCACCCCATTCAATGGCCTTCTTGTTCGGAGGGACGGAAGCTACGTTGCCTCCGCTTGCGAATCTGATCACAGCAGCGATCTGAGCTACTCTCGTAGCATCGACCTCTGGTATCGATTCCACAGGCGTACCTTTAGGATTGATACGTTTCATGGAACAGATGGACATGGGTTCGTAATCCCTCAATACCATCAGTGTGCTTGCGATCTCCTCATCGGTGTGTTCGATACCGATGGGGTCGATACCGCATGTGAGGTTCAGATCCGAATCCCTGATGTTGCTCATGGTCCTCAACCTGAACATCGGTTTGAAGATCGTGTCTATCCCTTCGCCCAAATGTAATGTGTGGTATGCACTGTTGAATCCTGATTCGTGGAGCGCCTTCAGATCCTCTGCGGACAATTCCCCTGTATTCACTCCCAGCCCATACTTGCCTGGTATCTTCTCACGTATCTCCTTACCCATCGCACAGAGTTTCTCGACGGGATAGTATTCTGTTGTCCTCAATGTGAATTTCCTGTAGCCTTTGGAATACTGTTCGCGTATCATGTCGATGATATCCTCGACAGGGATCTCCATGTCGAGTCCATCCATCAGGCCCCATCTCTCTCCGAACGAACAATACGTACAGCTAGCCTTGCATGGACGATAGTCGATACCGAATGCCGTGGTCAGATTGGCTTTGTTGTTCGACCTTATCCTGGCGAGTTCACGCGCCTTGCTTCCAAGGTATTCGCATTCCTCGGAATGCGGGTCGAGGGACAACATACGTAACACATCATCCTTCGTTATACTCTTGTGATCGACTTTGCTCCTTTCGAACGCATCATCGATGAAAGACCTTACACTAGCATCCATGGGCCGTTATATGCTTAAGGGTAGATATAATGGTTTATTTTTGAATAAAATAATACATTTTTATAGCCTCTTTCTGAAAAACAGTGGGTAACCTGTTGCAAAGGTAGAAACGTCTTCAG
>ENA-UONY01000342-UONY01000342.1-human-gut-metagenome-genome-assembly--contig:-CS9-NODE-342-length-62761-cov-7.184161_pt1 | contig 62761 bp, 57 predicted proteins | sample MGYA00242465_ERZ724012 | MGnify/ENA metagenome assembly ERZ724012 | reverse complement strand
ACAGAATGTAGATGGATGGGAATCATCCATCAGAACATTCTATGACCATGGCGCAGACATATACATCACAGGTTCCAATTCGAAGATGTTGTCTTCGCAACTCTCTACAAAATTATCTGGTAGGGCTGTCGAGATATCAGTGGCGCCCCTGATGTTCTCTGAATACATCGAGTTCAGAAAAGATAGTTTACACTCCGATGAAAGGTTGTTCAGCGATTACATTCGCTACGGGGGACTTCCTGCGATCACGATCTCAATGGATAGACAACCCGCGAGGATCATATCGGAGATGATATCTGGAATATACAACACCGTATACGTCAAGGATGTTGTCGAGAGACACCAGATAAGGAATCCTGTCGGTCTGAGCAATCTCATCAGATTCCTTATGCGTAACATCGGTGACAGAACATCGTCAAGAAAAATATCCAATGTCATAACGGGTAGCGGGATCAAACTAAGTCATAATGCGATCGAGGAATATCTGGAATACATCGAAGAGGCATTCATCGCCCTACGTGCAAAGCGTATGGACATCAAGACATTGGAATATCTCAAGACACAGGATAAGTTCTATGCTCAGGATCTTGGCGTAAGGAACTACCTTAGTACATTCAGGGAAGATGATATGGATGGCATTTTGGAGAATGTCGTTTATAATGAACTCATTTACAGATATGGCGACGTATGTGTGTGTTCTGTAGGTAGATATGAGGTCGATTTCATGGTGGATCCTTTGCATAGGCCATCATACTTCCAGGTATGTATGGATATTAAGGACGAATCAACCAGAGAGAGGGAGCTCAGACCTCTGAGGGCCATCTCAGACAATTATCCTAAGACTGTGATAACGTATGACAGATTCATGTTGGATGATATCGATGGCATCAGGATCGTCAACATAATCGATTGGTTGAAAGAGTGGCCTGGATAGAATCCATCCAAGCCACTATGATATGTAAGAATATGAAAAGAGTTTGAATGGGAGTATATCCCATTCAATTCTTTACGATACCTTCGATCTTCTTGAAGATATCTTCGATACTACCTTCATCCCCCTTGACGGTGACGAGTTTTCCTTTCTTCTGGTAGTAGTCGATGAGGGGGAATGTGTTCTTCCTGTAGACATCAAGCCTGTTCTTCACAGTCTCCTCCTTGTCATCATCCCTCTGATAGAGCTGTGCACCGCATTTGTCGCAGATGCCTTCCTTCTTCGGGGGTTTGTTGGACAGGTTGTATACAGCCTTACAGTCAGGGCATGAACGTCTCTGAGTGAGCCTCTGTACGAGTATCTCATCAGGAACATCTATGTTCAAGGCCATGTCCACATCGAGGATCTCTCCCAATGCATCAGCCTGTTCGATGGTCCTTGGGAAACCGTCAAGGAGGAATGCACCATCGAGGCCGTCGATCTTCTCCTTCATCATGCCGATGATGACATCATTCGGCACGAGTCCTCCGGCGTCCATGTATTCCTTGGCTTTCTTTCCTAGTTCTGTACCATTCCTTACAGCCTCACGGAGCATATCTCCGGTGGAAAGGCTCACGAAACCCAACCTATCGCAGAGGATCTCTGCTTGGGTGCCCTTACCTGCCCCAGGAGGGCCGAGAAGTACGATCTTTGTCTTCATGGGGTGAGGATAGGCAAGTTACATATTACACCTTTGTTCGACACTAGCCTCGAGTATCTGTCGGAACGACTGTTTTATAATACAGCTAGCTATTGGTGTATAGCAAATAGGTGATATCCGTGAACCAGAAGATTATAGACAGTATCGAGAAGATAGTCGGAAAGGAAGGTTATTCGACAAGGGTCGCTGACCTGTACACATACGGTTTCGACGCATCAATATTCCATACGACACCAGAGATGATCATACAGCCCAGGTCCACGGAACAGGTGTCCGAGGTCATGAAGATCGCAGATGCCTACAACATACCCGTGGTCCCCAGAGGCGCAGGTACAGGACTTTGTGGCTCAGCCGTACCTATCAAGGGCGGTATCGTCATGGACATGAGCAGGATGAACAAGGTCCTCCAGATAAGTGTCGGGGATCTGTGGGCAGAGGTCGAGGCAGGTTGTGTGTACAACGATTTCAACGCTGCCATCGGTAAATACGGATTCTTCTTCCCTTGCAACCCCGGATCTGCGGAGGCTTGCGAGATCGGAGGCATGGTCGCTGCGAACGCATCGGGAATGAGGGCGGTCAAATACGGTGCGACAAGGGATTTCGTTCTTGGATTGACATTCGTCAAGGCTAACGGAGAGATCGTGAATGCCGGTACGAAGACCATAAAGGATTCATCAGGATATCAGTTGGCCCGTCTTCTCTGTGGAAGCGAGGGTACATTGGGTATAATCACAAAGGTCACGATCAAGCTCTTGGCCAAACCCAAATCTACGGCATCCTGTCTCTGTTCGTTCAATTCAGTCCATGATGCAGGAAAATGTATCTCTGCGATCATAGCGGAACCGTTGATCCCGGCATCATGCGAGCTCATGGATTCCGTATCGATCGAAGCTGTGAACAACTCGCAGGGTAACCCGCTCCCTGATTGTAAGGCATTGATCATCGTTGAATGCGATGGAGAGCCTGAACAGGTCGAGAGGGATCTCAAAACGGTCGAGAGGATCGCTAAGGACATCGGGGCTACGACGGTCACTGCGACACATGACAAGAAACAGATCGCAGCATGGACATCCGCAAGGAAGGCTGTCATGACATCATTGTCCGCATTGAAACCTGGATTCTCATCAGTATCACTTGCTGATGACATGGGTGTCCCTGTCTCGAAGATACCTGATGCGGTGCTCGCATTCCAAAAGATTGCAGAGAAGTACAGGGTGACGATAGCGACATACGGACATGCATCGGACGGTAACCTTCACACGAAGATGCTCTTGGACCCGCTTGATAAGGATGAGTGGGACAGAGGCGTGAAGGCAGTGAGCGAGATCTTCGATGCTTGTATCGAACTCGGCGGTACCGTCACAGGAGAACACGGAGTAGGTATCTCCAAAGCGCCTGACTTCCAGAAGGAGAGGGCGACAGAGCTCTCAACGATCAGAGCGATCAAACAGGCATTCGATCCCAAGAACATACTCAATCCCGGAAAGTTGGAGCAGTGGGAAGGATCGATCCTTGGTAAGGTACCTCTTAGATACCCCTGTAAGGACTACATGTGAGGATGTTGTGGGCTTTTAGCCCACATATCTCATTCTATACTCCACCTATCGGCGGGACGATGGCCATCGTCTCGAAACTAGATTGGTAGCGAAACTTTAATTCTTTATCAAGAAGAGATATATCGATCATGTCGGGGCATTCCTGAGGAATCTAGACATGTGTCATGGAACACGTATCTCAAGACAATACACGATGAATGTCACGGGAGTGAAAAGGCCTACTATTTTGCAATGGCCCGAACAGAACTTCGGGGATTATTTCGTTTCTCTGAAGCTACAAGGCAATGTTCTCTCTCAATCGCCGGTACCATTATAGCTGCTATACGAACCTACAAGTGTCTGATCACAGAACTTACGATCAGACGGATGTACAGGTTCGGCGACATCTTTCCGATATCCTACGACACCTTGTCATTGGAAACGGATCGCATCCAATACTGTTCGTGGACGAAGTTTGAGGTTGCAGAAATGATCGAGGATTACTTCATCAAAGGATTGGAGAGAGGTTACATCGACGAGAGCATCATCGCATCTGAAGAGTACAGGCCGCGCCTTATCACGAACAGCGCGGAACGTAAGGAGAAGGTGATAACATCTATCAAGCAAGAGATGGAGACCTGTGATGAGTTCATGTTCTCCGTGGCCTTTATGAACTCTGGCGGAGTGAACGCACTGGCTCAGGAGTTCAGGAACATGGACCGTAAAGGGGTCAAGGGAAAGATCATCGCTTCTCAGTATCAGAACTTCACCGAGCCCAATGCCCTTAGGGCACTTCTCAAGAATAGCAACGTGGACGTCCGCATCATCACCGAGGACGTCTCCAATATGCATTCCAAATGCTACATCTTCAGACACGGTGACGTGTACGATGTGATCATTGGCAGTAGCAACCTCACGAACAGTGCGCTGTGCGAGAACATAGAATGGAACCTGAAGATCAACTCCAAGGAATCGGGAGAGATAATCAAGGACATCCTCGCGGAATTCGACCACAACTTCTCCCTTGCGACAATCGTCGACTCGAAGTGGATCGACGAATATTCTAAGATTTACGATGATCAGAAGCTCTTCAGAAGACAGCTGAATGCGAACAAGGCCCTTTCGTTAGGTAACAGCGGAAGGCCCCAGCCCAACAGGATGCAGAAAGAGGCCTTGGAATCTATCGAAAGGATAAGGTCTAAAGGCGGAGACAGGGCACTTGTGATCTCTGCCACAGGTTCGGGAAAGACGTATCTCTCCGCATTTGACGCCAGGAAGACCAAGATGAAGTTCCTGTACATCGTTCACAGGCTCCCAATCCTGAGGAAGAGCATGGAGAGCTTCACGAAGGTCATGGAGGGGACGGAGACGATCGAGCAGTATGATCCCTCGGTCAACAACCTCGGAGCCGACTGCACATTCGTCACTATTCAGACATTGTCCAAACCCAATGTTCTGGGCAGGATTGCCCCGGACACCTTCGAGTACATCCTGATCGACGAGGTACATCATGCGGGTGCCGCGACCTATCAGGCGGTAATCAACCATTTCAAGCCGAAGTTCCTGCTCGGTATGACTGCCACCCCAGACAGGACTGATGATTATGATATCTACAGCCTGTTCGACTACAACATAGCCTATGACATCAGACTCAAGGAGGCGATGGAGTACAAGCTCATCTGTCCGTTCCACTACTTCGGAATATCCGACCTGTCATTCGACGGGGAATCCGACGAGAAGTATGAGCACTTCCTGGACGCCCACGTCGATCAGAGGATCGAACATGTGATATCCAACGCGGAGTACTTCGGATACTGCGGGAACAGAGTGAAAGGCGTCGTGTTTTGCAGGGGCCTGGAGGATGCCGAACTTTATTCGAGCAAGTTCAACGCAAAGGGATACCGCACTGTTTGGGTATCGGGAGATATGGACAAGGAGTATGTAGAAACATGCATCTGGCGCCTCGAGGATGACGAGGGGCCTTATCTCCTTGATTACATCTTCACCGCAGATCTGTTCAACGAAGGAGTGGACATCCCGTCAATAAACCAGGTCATAATGCTCAGGCCCACCAAATCCCCTATCGTCTTCATACAGCAACTGGGAAGAGGACTAAGGCATCACATCGATAAGGAATACGTCGTTGTCCTGGACTTCATAGGCAACTATGAAAGGAATTACAGCATTCCGATGGCTCTGTCTGATGACCGCTCCTACAACAAATCTGAGACCAGGAGGGTTGTGTCCACTGGAGATTCGATCGTACCAGGGAATTCCACGATAAGTTTCGACGAGATCTCCAGGAAAAGGATATTCGAATCCATCGACCGTTCAAATTTCACAGAGACTAAGATCATCAAGGAATCGTACAAGAACCTTAGGATGAAGTTGGGTCATATCCCGAGACTCACTGACTTCAGGAAATATGGAACCTATGATGTGACGAACATCCTCGACAAATACGATTCATATCACAAGTTCCTCCAGGTCATGAAGGAGCTGGAATACACTACCATCCTCGATGAGGAATCCGAGGCCTATTTAAAGCAGATCACAAGGTTCACTGCCAAGGGTATGAGGCAGGACGAGTTCGTGGCCCTGAGGATCCTTCTGGGCGGAACCGAGGATCTTGTAAAAGACCTAAGTGAGAATGAAATCGACGTCAAACATAGTAATGTTCTAAAGGTGCTGAACGGGGGTTTCTATGTCAACGAAATCAAATTGATCGAGGAGGTCGGCGGCAGGTACGTCATCTCCGAGGCATTTGGAAGGATGTTGAACAACCCTGGATTCAAAGACAATATCATCCAAGTGATCGAGCTTTCTGAGGACAATTGGAAGAACAATTACAGCGATCACTATAAGAAAACCGACCTGACGCTGAACATGAGGTACACGTACGAGGATGTCTGCAGACTTCTCAATTGGAAAAAGAACGTCACCGCCCAGAACCTCGGAGGTTACTTCTTCCATGAGGAGTCAAACACATTCCCCGTGTTCATCAATTACGTGAAGGGCGATGATGTGGTGGAATCACAGAGGTACGAAGATCGTTTCTTCAACCGCGGCACATTGATCGCAATATCGAAGTCTAGAGACAGCAGCAACAGCAAATGGATGCAGATCGCCAAGAATGAATCAGTCAACAATGTGCAGATCCATCTGTTCATCAGAAAGAACAAGAACGATAACGGGTCAAAGGAGTTCTACTATCTTGGTCAGATGCACTTCTCGAGATTCCTGGATGACAACAAGCCCGTCACAATCGAGTACAAACTGGAGAACGAAGTCAGATCAGACTTGTACGAGTACTTCATGACGCAGATATGAGTAGTCAGGAGATCATCATGCCTGTGATATTTTGTGAGCCCTTACTGACTTGACATGGGGCCCGAACATCATCCAGATTCCATCGGACCATTACCGCACAAATCGAACAGATACAGAATATGAGCACTCAGATTGTAGGGGTCACATGTACAATAAGGATGATGGATTTCGTAGAATTCATCGGTGATGGGAAACCTGTGGAGATAAGATATCGTCCACACAACACCGTACGTTATGACACTTGCGGGTGCATAACCGATTGATTAAGCATTGATGACGATGCGAGTGATGATGAGGAATGCTATGGACAAAGCGATCATCGCACCATAGACCATACCATTCCATCTCAGTATCTTACCACCGTCAAGCGGTCCGATCGGAAGCATGTTGAAGACAGCAAGGAAAGAGTTCAGGTATGCGAGCACCAGAAGTATCGCTCCGACCTTCGAGTACATTCCGCCGAATATCATCGCCAAGATGAGCGATATAGCACAGAGTACGATGTTCACGGCAGGTCCTGCGACACTGATCTTACCGTTCTGTTCCTCCGTTATGTATCCGTTTATATAGACGGCACCAGGCATGGCGAAGAGGAATCCGAAGAATGACGATATCAGACATATCATCAGACCGAACGGATACATCCTGAATTCGGACCATGCGCCGAATCTCTGTGCAGTGAATTTGTGTCCCATCTCATGCATCATGAAACTCGTTATCACGAAAATGAACGACACACCGAACCAGCAGAGGATGTTGGTGACATAATCGTCACTGAAGAAACCATTGTTGTTCCTATAGATGAGTGTGAAAGATACGCTCAACACCAGGATGGCTATGGATATGTCACGTATCTCTATCCTGCTGAATTTGGGTTTCCTGAACCCGGGATTGATATGCCTGACTCCTGGTGTGTCCATATTCTTCTTTGGGTCAAGAGTGATATCTTATTATAATGTTTACCGCTCTCGACAATCATGGTCTCGAACAACGTATCGCACGGGAAGGAGAGGTGTCTTTGGTGCGATGGATGCGGTACATTGGTGCTCGGAAAGAAATGCGCATGCGGAGGTATGCCTAGTGAATTCGAGATCAACAGTCCTGGTGACATCAGACCATGTATGGGTGAAGGCATCGACCTGATCCTGGGGATGTTCGAGAGGACATTTGGCACATGCGAACCACTCAGGAATAAGATGATATTCCTCAACAAGGTCCCTGGGGAGGATAGGACGGACGAGATTGTCGCACATGGTAATGTCCTTGCGATCCTCAGATTCGATCTGTCATCGAACGATTATGTTCTGGAGATAAGACAGGCAGGGGCAGAGCTCTTCGACACCTATGCGAAGAAGAACATCGTCACGTTCGGTTCGATGTCGGGCCATCTCAAGGGCAAGAGTATTCCCGGAACCAATGTGAGGGAGATCATTGGGGAATTCTCTGTCGGAGAATCCGTCATCCTCAGGAAGGGGGAGAAGGTCGGAGCAGGGATCGCATTGGGCAACAGTTCGGAACTGCGCGAGATGGAGAAGGCCGTCAAGATAAGGGATCTCGACAACAGGAAGAACATCCCGATATCGCCTGATTCCGATAGGGACATATTTGTCAGATGCAACAAGGAGCACCTGAAGAACATAGAAGGTAATGCTGTCAGCGACATACGTTCTTTCATCAAAGGTAAGAAACAACCGATCACAGCATCGTTCTCTGGCGGGAAGGATTCGTTGGCGGCATTGGGAGTTGCGATGAAGGCCGCCAAGGATATCGATCTGCTATACATCAACACAGGTTTGGAATTTCCAGAGACTGTGGAATACGTCCATGGATTCGCCGAGAGGAATGGGTTGAAGTTACACACAGCTAAGGCAGATGATGCATTCAAGGAGAATGTGGATACGTTCGGACCGCCTGCGAAGGATTTCAGATGGTGTTGCAAGGTATGTAAGCTCGGTCCGATAACCGATATGATCTCCAATGAGTATCCGAACGGGACGATAACCGTCGAAGGCAACAGGATGTTGGAATCATTCGCTAGGTCGAAGATAGGTTTCGTTACCAAGAATCCGTTCGTACCGAATCAGACTAACCTCAACCCAGTGAGGACGTGGTCCGCTGCCGAGATATGGGGATACATATGGATGAAAGGTCTCGAATACAATCCGCTCTATGAGAGGGATTTCGAACGTATCGGTTGTTATCTCTGTCCTTCATGTCTTGCAAGCGAATGGAAGAACACGGAACGCATACATCCGGAACTGCACAAGGATTGGGCCGATTATCTGTACAATTACGCAGAGGAGCGTGGACTGCCCAAGGAATTCGTCGATATGGGATTCTGGAGGTGGAAGGTCCTTCCGCCCAAGATGATCCGTCTTGCGGAGGATATGGATCTGAGGACAACGCCAACGAAGGCGAAAGGACCATCATTGAAGATGCTGAAAGGTGCATCATCATGTGCCGCAGGAGGATATTCGGTGGAGGCGATCGTGACTGTTCCGAGAGCTAGGGACTTCTCCGCTGTAGAGGATGCATTGAGAACGATCGGTGATGTGCGTTATTCATCCGAATTCGAGATAGCACTCGTCAAGACAAGGATCGGTACCGCTAAACTCTTCGGAGGGGGACAGGTATCCATAATATCCAAGACATTGGATGGATCCAAGGAATTGTTCGAACGTTCCGTGAAGGCTCTGTTAAGATCGCAGATGTGCACATCATGCGGAATATGTGAGAAGAAATGCGCCCGTCATGCCATATCGATCAAGGATGGGTTGCATATCGACAAGGACAGATGTAACTCCTGCGGTATGTGCGAATCATCGTGCATGGTCGCACATTATTATGATAAGATCATCTGATGGACTGTCAGTAATGATTATAATCTAATCCAAATATTGATGTGGTATGGATACAGGTCTGGCGTTAGCAGCCCTCATCGGTCTGGGCTCTGCATTGGTCTTGATGTATGCGGTACTAAGGAACTACACATACCCCAAGATAGAGGAGCCGTTCTTCAGTGACCCGACCCTTTTCAAGATATTCACTGTAGGGTTGTTCGAAGGAACGCTGTTGTTCGTCCTGTATACTTATCTTTGGCAACTCTTCACAGTCATCGGTCTTGGATTCGTGGTCGCCATCCTCTTCGGTGCGATAATCGAATTCGCCAAGCTTGTGACATTGAACCTCAAGAGGTTCAGCGGGATCTCCGATACGATATTCTACGGTTTCGGACTCGGACTCGGCTTGGGTGCTGCTATGGCATTCGGTATGATCTACTATTGGTTGAAAGGTGAGTTGGATGTGACATCGACGATAATGGTCGTGATGTTAGCATTGCAATATCTCCTCCTTGGCGCTGCCAACGGAGTTGTGGTGGGAGAAGGCGTCGCAAGACGCAAACCCATGGAATTCACGTTGCAGGCAGTATTGTACAGCGCAGCCTTCCACCTGATAATCATACCGTTCTACATGGAGACGGATGTCATATGGATCAAATATGTGGCACTGATCGCAGCATCGGCCCTTGCAGTGTTCATATTCTATCGTGCGATCTACAGAAGATTGCCGAAGGTCGTCGACGATGTCCTTAAGATGAATGGTAAGACACGCAACGACATCTATGGATTGAAGTGAGGGTTCAGTAGAATCTGTATCTGCCGTATCCGACCTCATAGACCATGCATTCATCCAGCATGGTCTTAAGATACTTCTCTCCCTTCCCAGGGACGAATCTCTCCATATCCTCTTGGGTGAATGTACCTTGTATGTCCGTCAATCCTTTGGCTATGACGACCATCTTGTCCTTGATGTCGTTAACATTCTCCACTCTGTACTCCAATGATGACATGGGATCTATGTTACGATCCACTTTCTTTTTCTCGACCTTGATCCCCGACATGGATGTGAGTGCATCCCTCACGATCGATTGATCCCTGTCCTGGAAGAGGATGTTCAGGTCCTTCGTGACAGCCTTGTTGTTGCAATAGGGGCATTTGGTGACATCATCATACAGGTCGATGATCCTGTGTCTTCCGCATTCAGAACAAGTGACTATGCCGAACATATCACTCATATTCCGTGAATACCAATGATGCGAGACAGCAACCGTAGTGGTCCGTAGGGATTTGGAGTTCCTCTATGACATAATTGACTTCCTCGAGTTCGATCTCCCTGATCCTAGCCATCTCCTCCATCTTCCATCTGAGATCGGATCTCAGTGATTCTTTGGAACCATGCAGATGTCCTTCGGCAACGTAGCCTCCTTTGCCATCCTTCCTGTATGCGTAGGCGATGCCTGCGGAGATCATCTCGCCCTCGGTACCTCTCATCTGAGCGAGTACGCAATGTGTTACAGCACCCATCGGCAGATCCTTCCTCTCCGTTCTTTTCGCACCTATCGGTATGACGGATGAGACGGATACGAGGTTCTGCTCACCAATGCCTGCATTCGCGAGTGCACGGTCGAATGCATTCAGGCCTGAGACCTCGCTTACGGCGGAGCTTGATGTGATGAAGAATTGACTTGGCACTAGATACATGTCGGATATATAGCGTGAGCCAATATTTAACGAAGAATGTCAGCCGTAGATGTTATCGTTGGTGTCGGACACTGGAGCCGTGAATCTCTTCTCGATATCCTCTGCTTCTTTGTACAATGGTTCGGTATCGATCTTCAATTCAGGGAGCATCATGGCCAAAGGCTCCATTATCTTGGCGGCACCTCTCGGGTCAGGCATCTCCTGTTTGGCGGAACCGAGCAATGTTATGACATCCAGATCCTCATCCACAGCTTTGACCAATATCATCCCAGAGAGTCCTCTGACCATCCCTTCATCGAAGGATTCTATGCCATAGGTGTTCATGAGCTCCCTTGCTCTCTCTGTGGATCCCACACCGATGATGTCGTATTGTTCTGGTGTGAACTGCGGTATCCCATCCAATGTGATGACTGTGTGTACATTGTTGTCGTGACACCATTGGACGATGACATCCGCCAATGCGGTGAACATCTCTGTCTTTGGAACGAACTCGGATGTAATGACGACTATGTCCTCACAATCTATCCCGCCATCATCTTTCACATTCTCCCTTGTGCCCATATAGAATCTCACAGGAGGCATGGGAACCCCATTCTGTACCACGGCATACGGCGGGAATGACGGGGATGTGATGGATGCGATGAGATCCAACTCCAATTCCTTGGCAAGGAAACTCGTCGCGATGGAACTGATGAGTCCAAGGCTCGGGAATCCCACGATCGCCACAGCATTGTTGAGTCTTCTATCAGAATATTCGTGAAGGGTGAGTTCGTCCATACACACCCTTATTGTGGTAATGATATTAAGCAGTTCTACAATGGGTGTGGCATGGTCAATGAATCGATCTCCATGGAATACACCTCCGCAGGGATACCGGTCATAACGGATTCGGTGCCTGGTTGCAGAAGTTCAGGGTATATGGTCGCTGTGAATACTGGATCCAGGGATGAGCATCCAGAGATATTCGGATTGTCACATCTGTTGGAACATGTGGTATTCAGGGCGACCAAGACACGCACATCCTTCCAGATGTCGAAGGAGATGGAGGGCGCAGGGGGAGAGATGAATGCGTTCACAGCCAAGGAGATGACCGCGTTCTACGGTGTGACCATTGACAGTACCGCGAACGTCGCAAAGGATCTCGTGGCTGATATCGTATCCAATCCACTCATCGCCAAGGATGATACGGAGTTGGAGAAGAAGATCGTCCTTCAGGAGATCAGCATGTGCGAGAACGATCCCGAATCATACATCCATGATCTCTTCGATGAGGTCATATGGGATGGTCATGAGTTGTCACAGGGAGAGGCAGGTACGAGGGATGTTGTGAATTCACTTACGAATGTGGATCTCCGCGAATATTATGATGAGAGGTACAGAGTACCGAATCTCGCCGTCTTCGCATGCGGTTCTGTGGATAAGGATGACGTACTCAGATGGGCGGAGGAGAATTTCGATCCCATGTCCGGGGGAAGGCCGAATCCGAGGAAGGCACCTGTATTGACAGGCTCGGCATACAGATACTACAAGAGGAAGGGGGATCACTGTTATGTGGGCATGGGATTCAGGGCATTCGACGCTAATGATGACGATCTGCCTGCACTCACGATGCTCAATGCCGTTCTCGGTTCGGGATCATCATCGAGGCTGTTCCAGAATGTCAGAGAGGAGAAGGCTCTGGTATACTCGATCTACAACTATGTGGACCAATACACGGACGCAGGTAGCATGGGTACATACATGTCGGCTACCGAGGAGAATGTGCTCGATGCGATAGAGACCACAGCCCGCACATACAGGGAACTCAAGGATGGCGGATTGACGGATGGTGAGCTTCAAAGGGTCAAGAACCTTGTGAAAGGCGCACTGATAAGAGGGATGGAATCCACGAGCCGCAGGCTTTACACTCTTGCCAAAGGAACTATGCTCGTAGGCAAACCTAGGTCTTTGGAAGAACGTTTGTCTAGATTGGATGCGGTGACTGAAGAGGATGTAATGCGTGTAGCGGAGAAGGTCATCAGGCCAGAGGGCCTTAACGTTGTCATGTATAGCGACGATGTAGCTTCCATGAAGGATTTCAAACCCACTCAGCTTGATTTCTGAAACTCTTTGATGTAGTGGAGGACGGCATCGACGGCACCGTCGACGGCCGCTTCCACTTTTTTTGTCATGCCTTCGCGTACCGTTTGTATATCTTCAACTTCTATCGCGATGAAAGTGACCTTGTCTGGCATCTGTTCCGGTTCCATGTCGCGACCGATCTTCATCGCAGTCGCCAAGTTGAAATCATGTGCGGATGCATTGGTTATCGTAGGTTCGAAATCCTCGGGATCGAATACCATGATCGTACCGACATCCTGTTGATGTGTCTGTATTGCATCGACGATTATGGCATGCTTATATCCCCAGAGTACAGGGATTATGTCCAATCCGCCTATTGCCTCCTGACGTGTCTCCACACCATCCAAACCCATGCTCTCTATCCTGTCGGCAACGACGAGTCCGATAGTATCATCCGACATTATCGGACTTCCCAATCCTATGACCAACACATCATCTGATCTTTGGTCAGCCATAGTAGATGTCGTCCTCCTTAGATTTCTTGTATTTGGTGTAGAGTCCAAGTAAGCTCAGGAACAGACACGGTGCGAGTGCGATCAGACATATCAGACCGAATCCGTAGATGACTGCTTGAGTTCCTGTGTAGATAGATGATGACAATCCTACGTAGAACGATGACAATATAGCAACGGACATCGGACCTGTAGCTACGCCTCCGGCATCGAATGCGATACCTACCATGTCCTTATCACCGATCCACATGACGATGAGCGTCAATATGAGTCCAGGGACTACGATGTATGCGAGATTTATGTTGAACACTAATTTGGCCATACCTATGGCGACGAATGCAGCCACTCCTATCGATATTATCGCGATGATGAGTTTCTTCGAAAGGACTCCCTCGGATGATTCCTCTACTTGATCTCCGAGGATGGATACCGCAGGTTCAGCAGATGCTACGAGGAATCCCATGAGGAATCCCAATCCAACGATCATGAACCATTGATCCGAGGCCATGTCGCCTAGTTTCATACCGAGGCTGGTCGCGATCGGCATGAATCCTGTGTATACGCCAGCGAGGAATATGATGATGCCGACTCCAGCGATAGCAGTGCCTTCCAATACCACCGATACAGCCGTCCACGAGTATTTCAGGAACACTCTTTGGAATATCACGAAGAATGTCATGAGCGGTATCAATGCGTATGCTACGCTGATCGCGGAATTCTTCAGTTCGGTGAACATCAGTTCGAAGTCTATGGTGTTGTGTGCGACGGTCGACGTTATGCCCTCTTCGGATCCGCCACCGCTCATCAGACCTAGGACAAGGACAGCGAGTACGGGTCCGATGGATGCGAGACCTATCATACCGAATCCATCCATGCTATCCTTGCTGTGTCCCATGGAACATATCCCTATACCGAGTGCAAGGAGGATAGGTACGGTCACAGGCCCTGTAGTGACACCGCCGGAATCCAATGCTATGCCTATGAATTCTGTGTTTCCTGTCGCATCCATTGTCACGACCAACAGGATGACTGCGACATAACCGATCGTGATGAGCATCTTCAACGACAGTTTGTAGATAATCCTGAACGCAGCAACGATCAGGAATGCGGCAACACCGATAGCGATCGCATATGTGAGTGTCGTCGGATCGATCGACGAGAACAGTGAATGTACCTGCGATCCGAATACGGTGACATCAGGTTCTGCGACAGTGACCAGGAATGATATCATGAACACTATCACGATCATGAACATCTTGGATTTCCTTCTGGGGATCTCTTGACCTATGGATGTACCCATAGGATGTATTCCCCAATCGACACCCGATAGGAAGATCGTGAATCCAGCGATAACCATCACTACGCACAATCCGAACATCAGGATCTGATCCATCGGAAGTTTGAGTACGAATATAGCTAAGAATGCGACCAACAAGACTATCGGGATAGTGGATGTCATGACCTCCTTGAACTTCTCTCCCAATAGACTCATGATTGGGGGTATACGCAAACGGTATTAAATCATACCTAAAGATGCTACCTTAGATACGATACGTCATCTTCTCAGTTCTTTGATGGTCTTGCCCATGTTGATGAAGTGATCTGCTATTCTTTCAGCATCGGATGTCAATGACAAGAACTCGGCACCAGCACTTGCGGAACATATTCCTTCGTTGATCCTGGATATGTGGTTATTCGCCATCCTCTCTGTAGCATCATCGACCATATCCTCGATATCGTACGCTTTTTCCAATGCATCATAGTCTTGGTCGACGTATGCCTTGCGGACATGTTCATAGAGGGATTCGATGAGCCTCTGTATCTCCCTGACCTCTTCCTTGGCATAATTCGAGAATTCATCCGAGGATACCTTCATCTTCTCCGCGTATCCGACTATGTTCTTGGAGTAATCGCCTATGCGTTCAAGATCCGTCACGGTACGATAGACTGTGGAGACGTAGATGCTGTCCTTCCTGTTCAGTTCGGTGTTGGACAACTTCACGATGTAACGAGGAATGTTCTTCTTGAGGTAGTTCAGTTCCTTCTCCTTCGCTCTGAACTCCTTGTAGTCATTGTTATTCATCGTACAGATCACGTCACACGCATAGCTGAAGTTTTCTATGGCGAGTCTCGACATGTTGACCATCTCGTTCTTCACTTCCATGACGGCGATGGCCGGTGTCTTCAGCATGTACTCGTTGATGAAGTACATGTGCGGTTCGCGTTCATCCACGACCTCCTCGACCTTCTTGTCCGGAAGGATCTTGGTGACGAATTTAATGAGTTGTGAGGTCAACGGCAACATGATGAGCACGGTTATGATGTTGAATATGGTGTGGAACATCGCTAACTGTGTCTGAGGTGCGTTGGGGAACATACTCGCGAAGATCGTGCCGAATGTACAGTCCCCTCCTGTCAGCATGGAGATGATGAAACCGACCACTACGAATATCAGCACACCGAATATGTTGAAAGAGAGATGTATGGCAGCGACCCTCTTCGCATTCAACCCGCTACTCAATGCAGCGAGGACAGCAACAACGCATGAACCGATGTTCGAACCCATAGTGATGTATATGCCCTGTTCTAGGCTGATGAGGCCTTGAACGAGCATAACTATGGCGATGGATGTAACGACGGATGAACTCTGTACCAATGCTGTAAGGAGGAAACCGATTATGATCAGAAGTATCAGATTATCTATGTTGGAAAGGAAATTGATGACGACATCGGATTGAGCGAATTCGGACATCGAATTGCTCATCAGATCCAATCCAACGAACAACATACCGAATCCGGCGACGATACCTCCGATCTTCCTCGTCCTGTCGTTCTTCGCGTACGAGTAGATGAAAGCACCGATACCAGCGAGGGCCGAGAAGATTATGGTAAGACTTACGGTGTTGCCGCCGAACATACCTAGCGACACGATCTGTGCAGTGACCGTCGTACCTATGTTCGCACCGTAGATTATGGCCGTTGCGAGTGTGAGTGACATGATCCCGGCATTGACGAAACCTATGACGAGGACGGATGTCGCTCCCGAACTCTGGATGGCGGCCGTTGTGACGGTACCGATACCGACTCCAACAAGTTTCTTATCCGACGCTTTAGCGAATAGTGACTTGAGTTTAGAACTGCATATGGACTCGAGATTATTGCTTAGCATTATGCAAGCGATCAGGAACACACCGATACCTGCAATTAGCATCAAAATCGCTGTAATCATATTCGTGGCGTCCATATATATCACTAATAGGGGTCTGATTATGCTCCGATATCCGTCATAGTAGATAAAATAAGGGCAACGGAGAAAGCGTATCCGTCGTGGGAAACTTAATCTATGTTCTAGATGCTCATTTCAGCGTGGAGATCGAGGTTAAGACATACATGACCGTCAACGGTCGCAACATCTCGTCGAGGCAGTTGGAGGTCCTCTCTGCGATAAACAGGCTGGGTAGCAAGACCGCTGCGGCAAAGGAATTGGGGATATCCCCGCCAGTCGTTCAGAGGTACATGGCTCAGATGGAGGATGTGGCGGAGACGCGTCTCATGGCATCCACTCCCAATGGTACCGAACTCACCGAGATGGGCCTGAGATTGCTTGAGATCGCGGATATGATGGAATGCAGGTGTACCGATACGAGGGAGTTCACCATATCATGTTCCCCCGTCACTGAGGAATTGGTGATGCAGGCAGTATCCAACACGAAGGTCAAGGCCTCGATCATCGTATCTGATGATTACACAAACATACGTTCTCTCAAACAGGGTATGTCCGATATGATAATCCTTGATGACCCTCAACTTCTGAGCGAGGTCGATGATTACGAATGGTTGGATGTAGGTTACATGGATATGATCCATGTGGACAACGGTCCATCCTATATCAGATACAGATATGGTGCACAGAGGATAGCCTATGAGCAGTTGGAGCTCATGGGAGTGAAATACAGCATCGATGCGGAGACGTATCTCCTCTCTGATCTCATGGATTCCAACAAGAGTTTCTTCGTCGATGAATACTTGCTTCAGAGGAAAGGTCTCAAGATAAAGAGCGCCACCGACAAGCGCCTTCTGAGGCACTCGATCACAGCCGTCTACAGAAGGGAAGTGAAGGAGATCACACGTGTTCTCAGGTACCTTCAGTCAAAACACATGATTTGAGTATGACCGTTTTAGGTAATGCTCCGCGCGGCCGACATTACTAGATTAAATAGTACGTAAGAATAACAACTCTTAGGTAAGAACATGGTAGCACCTAACCCTGAATTCATAAGCGAACTCTCTGCTGCTGGCGGAGATGGCGCAAAGATGTGCTTCCAGTGCGGAACCTGCACTGCAGGATGTCCCTCGGGAAAGATTACGGCATACAGGATAAGGAAACTTATGAGGATGGCACAGCTCGGACTCAAAGAGGACATCATCTCAAGCGAGGACCTCTGGCAGTGCACCACCTGTTACACTTGTGAAGAGAGATGCCCTCGCGGAGTTCCGATCGTCGATGTCGTCATCGCACTCAGGAACATCGCAGTTGCTAACGGCAAGATGTTCCCTGCACACAAGAAGACAGGACAGAACCTTGTCGCATACGGACACGCAGTCGCGATCAACGATAAGATCAAGGCACAGAGGAAAGAACTCGGACTTGATGAGGTTCCCCCGACAGTTCTCGCAAACGAGAAGGCAATGGCAGACCTCAGCGTGATCCTCGAAGCTACCGGCTTCAAGAAATTGGTGGAGTGATTACAATGGCAAAATACGCATTCTTCCTCGGTTGCATAGCACCCCTCAGGTACCCTGGTATCGAGAAATCCACAAGGGTCGTCGCAGAAGCACTCGGTCTTGAGCTCGTAGATCTCAAGGACGCAAGTTGCTGTCCCGCACCTGGAGTCATCAGGGCATTCGACAAGACGACATGGATCGCAGCAGCGGCAAGGAATCTTGCACTCGCAGAGAAAGAGGGTCTCGATATCCTCACAGTCTGCAACGGATGCTACGGTTCACTCTTCGATGCAGCACACGAGCTTGCAGAGGACAAAGAGCTCCTCGCAGATGTCAACAAGGTCCTTGCAAAGATCGGACTCGAGTACAAGGGAACGACAAAGGTAAGGCACTTCGCAGAGGTCCTCTACAACGAGGTAGGTGTCGAGGCAATCAAAGCCAAGATCACGAAACCCCTCGAGTATCAGGTCGCAGCATTCTATGGATGCCACTTCCTCAAGCCCAGCAAGATCAAGCAGTTGGACGATCCTGAGAACCCCCACATCCTTGACGATCTCATCGAGGCAACCGGAGCAAAATCCATGCCTAGGAAACAGAAGGTCATGTGCTGTGGTGCAGGAGGAGGTCTCCGTGCAGGATTCCCCGCCAACGCTATGAAGTTCACTCAGACGAACCTTGAGAACATCAAGGAGTCTGGCGCACAGTACATCATCGATGTCTGTCCGTTCTGTCACCTCCAGTTCGATATCGGTCAGAAGGACCTCGGATTCAACATCCCTGTCCTCCACCTTTCACAGTTGTTCGGTATCGCAATGGGAATGGACGAGAAGGAACTCGGACTTTCAGCACACCAGACACCTGTTGTGCTTTGAAAACAAAGGGGGTAATCCCCCCATCTTTTCCTCTTGTAAATCAAATCTTTGACCAATAGATTGCTGTTTTAATGGCACGTCTCCACTCTGAGATACGTTCCTTTCTTTCTTCATCGGACATTGCCGGCGTGAAGGTCCTTCCGCAATCGTTCTCTGTGAAGGTGTCCCATAACGTCCCCTTGCCAGAAAGGTGTGCGACCCCTAACGCGGTAGCTTCGTGACAATCTGCGCAGATGGCCTTTGTGTTGGTGATATCGGCTATGAATTGGCAGAGGAAATTATTGCAGCTGACGCCACCATCCAACCTTATCATGTCGGGTTTGACATTCGTATCCGCAACCATGGCATCTATTATGTCATTGATCTGGAACGCTATCGATTCCAATGTAGCCCTGATTATATGCTCCTTGCCTACGCCTAACGTCAGACCGACGATCATCCCACGGGAGCTCTGTTCCCAATATGGTGCGCCAAGCCCTGAGAATGCCGGTACGAAATAGCATCCTGCCGTATCATCGACGGAATCTGCTATCTTCTCCGTATCCCTCACATCGATGACCATTCCGAATTTATCACGTAACCACTCCATTATCGAACCGGCTGCGTAGAATGAACCTTCGATGGCGTATTGTGTATCATCATCGACTGTCCATGCAACAGTCGTCAACAGACCATGTTCCGATCTCTTTAGTGTCCTTCCGGTATTCATCAGCATGAATCCGCCTGTTCCGAGTGTGATCTTCATCTCACCCTCGGAGAAACATGATTGTCCGAATAATGCGGACTGTTGATCCCCCATTATGGCATTGATCGGTATCTTGTGGCCACAGACATCGACGATACCGAATGGATATCTGCTCGGATGCACCTTGGGAAGCATTGAAGGCGGTATATCGAATAGAGAGAGGAGTTCATCATCCCAATCCATCCTCTCTATGTTGAACAGCATGGTCCTGGATGCGTTGGTGTGGTCCGTTGCATGAACACGTCTTTCCGTAAGATTCCAAAGTATCCATGTATCTATATTCCCGAAAAGGAGGTCTCCAGACCTCGCCTTTTGACGTGCACCTTTCACGTTGTCAAGTATCCATGCGATCTTCGTAGATGAGAAATATGGATCGATCATGAGCCCAGTCTTCTCGTTGATCAATTCTCCGTACGTTTCACGTATCTCACAACAGGATGACATCGTCCTTTTGTCCTGCCATACTATCGCATTGTAGACGGGCAATCCCGTCCTGCGATTCCAAACGACAGTGGTCTCCCTTTGATTCGTAATGCCTATGGACACACAATCCTTTGGATCGGCAACGGACATGCATTCCGAAATAGTCCTTCTGACGAGATCTATCAACTCCATCGGATCCTGTTCCACCCAACCTGGTTCCGGATAGTATTGTGTTATCGGCCTCTGTGACATCGACACGATGTCGTCCATCCTATCGAATAGGATGCAACGGATGCTGGTGGTTCCGGCATCTATTGTGAGTACGTATTCATTCATTCTCTGACCGCCATGGATGATATTCGGTCATCCTCTTCCTTTGTTATTATAAATATGTATATTAGGGGGATGGTCAATCACATCATCATCTTCGATGTCCTGTGATCGCACATCATCTATGATGAATGGTGGCCAGGACTCTATCATTATCCTTAATGAACAATGTTCCCACATTTATCCAGAACCGCTCATATTTAAGGCTACCTAGCATAGTTTATATACTTGACATATATCATCACTTTGCTTCAAATCAAGGAGGATTCTGATGGCAGCAGCAAAGAAAGTCAAGTCTACGTCCCGTAAGATCAAGGACAAGTGGAAAGCAAAGGAATGGTATAAGATTCACGCACCTCGTATGTTCAACGAGGTAGAGATTGGGGAGACACCGGCAATCGATGTTGAGACGATCTACGGAAGGACAGTGGATGTTACAGTCCAGGAGCTCACTGGTGACTTCTCGAAGCAGCACATCAAGATGAGATTCCAGATCACTGGAGTGGATGGACACGATGCAAAGACATCGTTCATCGGACACGAGCTTACCAGCGATTATGTCAGGAGGCTCACAAGAAGGAAGAAGACGAAGACAGACCACGTTGTGGATGTCGAGACAAAGGACGGTTACGTTCTCAGGATCAAGACAATGTCCATCGCGGACAAGAGGATCCAGTCTTCACAGGAAGAGGGAATGAGGCGCTGCATCGCAGACACGCTCGTTGCAATCGGAAAGGAGAACGATCTTTCCAACATAATCAAACTCATTATCTCTGGAGAGATGGGCAGGAATGTCGCAAAGGCATGCCATGTCATCATCCCCATCAAGAGAATCGAGATCCGCAAGAGCGAAGTGCTTTCAGCAGGTGAGGGCGAACCCGAGTCCATCATGGACATATTCGCAAAACCTGAGGCTGAGGAAGCACCTGCAGCAGAGGCCGTCGAGGCACCTGCAGAGGCGCCCGCAGAAGAACCTGCTGAGGAGCCTGCAGCTGAAGCACCTGCAGAAGAGTAAACCAATATATCCTCCTTAAACATCTTCCCCTCAAACCAATTACACATGCCGAGGTGGCTCAGCCTGGTGGAGCGTCGGACTCATAGGGTCTAAGATGGTCAACAGACCTCTTCCAGGGAAATCCGAAGGTCATGGGTTCGAACCCCATCCTCGGCACTCCTATTCTTCATCGTTTAAGATAAATAATGTCTACGCGATTGAGCGTCCATGAGGCTCATTATCAACACTGGTAAAGGCGGTGTAGGAAAGACATCGATTTCTGCTGCAACAGCGAGACGTGCTGCCAGGATGGGATACAAGACATTGGTGATGAGTACCGATTCCGCACATTCATTGGCGGATTCATTGGATATCAAGCTTGGAAACGAGATAACCAATATCGGTCCGAATCTGGATGCATTGGAGATAGATGTCATATATGAATTGAGGAGCAAATGGCCTGATATAGAGGCGTACATCACCGAATTCTTCAGATCACAGGGCATGAATGACCTCTCAGCGGATGAATTCGCTATATTCCCTGGGATGGAGATGATCGTAGCATTGCTCTACATCCTTGATTTCGAGGAGAATAACAGATACGATGTGGTGATCATGGATACTGCACCGACGGGTGAGACCTTGAGACTCCTGAGTTTCCCCGATATGTCGGAGTGGTATCTGGACAAGCTGTTCAATATCGCTAAGAGGATATTGTCATTCGCTAAGAGACTCATCGGAAAGGTTGTGGATATGCCGTTGCCGAGTGAGGCGGTGTTCAATTCCATCGCCGATGTCAAACAGAAGATGGTCAGAGTAAGGACGATATTGGAAGATCCCGAGAAGACGACCGTACGTTTGGTGGTCAATCCTGAGAAGATGGTCATCAGCGAGACAATGCGCGCATACTCCTATCTTTGTCTTTATAACAAGACCGTGGAGTGTCTGATCTGTAACCGTTTATATCCTGACAATGTGGACGGCGATTATTTCAAGAACAAACTTGATGAACAGAGACAATACGTGGACATGATACACCATGCATTCGACCCCATGAAGATCTTCTTCTCATACCAGATGCCGACCGAGATGTTAGGTCCTGAGAAATTGGATCATCTTGCAGATATGATCTATGGGGACACGGATCCGACGACGATCTATGCACAAGAGAGCCCCATGAGATTCGAGACAGGCGATGGCGAGGACAGGATAATACTGAAGATGCCATTCGTGGAGAAGTCTGACATAGAATTGTTAAAACCGAAGGAAGACACTATACTTATTCACGTCGGAAGTCAGAAGAGAGTCATCAATCTCCCGCTCACAGTGGCGAAGGAAGAATTGATAGGCGCTGAACTGAGGGACGGAGAATTGAAGATAAGATTCAGGAGGGAAGAGAGATGAAGGACATCAGCGATGAAGAACTTTTGAAGTTCATATCTGAGAACAAGGACAGACTGATACAGTACATGAAGGCCGAGGGCATCAATTTGGTCGATGTCACCAGGAAGAATGTGAAGGAAGGCGTGAGCAAGGTCAATGAGGCGGCCACAAACATCAAGGATGATCTGGAGCCCGAGATCGAGACCATACGCAACAATACCAAGGAATTCATCAATGCATTCACGAATGAGGATGTGCAGAGACATCTCATCAGAAGTGGCATGGAATTCATGTTGGCCATCGGCACGATACTTGATGCGATCCCTAAACCAGAATTCGTTTCCAAGGCATGTGAGAAGGCATCGGACCTTAGGAGTAATATCAACAAAGAGTACTGCGCCAACAACGAGGATTGCCCAAAAAAGGCTGAAAAACTCAAGAAGATCGAGATTGATTGAAATGGATGCCAATGATGGAGTCTTTGCGGTAAAAGCGGCAAGGAAGACTATCGAATCAGAGGTCATCGGCGCATCACCTGAGATCGAGTTCCCAACTTCATTCGATGAACCTCGCGGCGTATTCGTGACCATCAACACATATCCCGAGGGAGCGTTGAGAGGATGCATAGGGTATCCTGCTCCGGTCTATCCACTGAAGGATGCACTGGTGTTCTCGGCGCAATCCGCTTGTCACGATCCAAGGTTCCCGAGGCTTACTGACAGAGAAGCTAACAATTGTACTATAGAGGTAACCATACTGACTCCTCCTACATTGTTGGAAGCGGATAAGGAGGATCTTCCGAACAACATTGTGATCGGTCGCGACGGACTCATGATACAATTCGGAAGGAGAACAGGACTTCTTCTCCCACAGGCCCCTGTGGAATATGGTTGGGATCCAGTGGAATTCTTGGAACAATTGTGTCTCAAGGCCAATCTCCCTATAGATGCGTGGAAGCTCAGCGGAGCGGAGATATATTCGTTCAGCGGACAGATATTCCATGAGACATCACCTCACGGGGATGTGACGGAGGGGTAAACATGGATCTCGTCATCGAAGGAAGGTTCTACATCAACGGAAGCATCAAGGATACCTCTGTAGGCATAGAGGACGGTAAGATTGTAACCATTGGCAACATCGTCCGCGGAGGGGATGAGAGAATAGATCTTGGGAATAGATTGATCCTTCCTGGATTTGTAGATCCTCATGTTCACTTCAGGGATCCAGGATTCACGAACAAAGAGGATTTCAGATCAGGTACGATGTCCGCATTGTTCGGTGGAAAGACCTGTGTATTGGACATGCCGAACAACGATCCTCCTGCGATAGATGTACGTTCATTGAAGAACAAGAAATCTACGATAAGATCGAAAGCATATGTCGATTATGGGCTATTCGCAGCATTGACTCCCGGATGCAATACCGATCTTCTTTCACCTATGGTCTGTGGATTCAAACTCTTCATGGGTTCCACCACAGGAAACATCCTATTGAATGATGATGAGGAGATCGGACACGTGATGAAGGATGTTGCACGTACAGGAAAGGTCGTGGGCGTGCATGCCGAGGATGATTCGATGATCATCAGGGGGAACGAATCCAACAATTGGGATCATCTGAGGGATCGTCCTGTAGAGGCGGAGCATAATGCGATTAGAAGATTGTCCGCTTATAGGGGCATGAAGGTGAACATCTGTCATGTGACCGATTCAAGGTCATTGGAATTAGCAGCGTCCCTGGGATTCACCACAGAGGTGACGATGAACCATCTCTTCCTTTGTGCAGATGATAGTACGGCCGCGTACACGAAGGTGAATCCTCCGTTGAGGGATCGTAAGACCAGGGACTCACTCTACAAAGCATTCGCTGAAGGAAAGGTGACGATGTTCGGCAGCGATCATGCCCCACATATGCTCACAGAGAAGGAACAGGATTATCAGAGTGCACCTAGCGGTATACCGACTGTCGAGACAGATATACCGATATGGATGAATCTAGTCAAACACAATCAGATCCCGTTGGAACTCATAGTGAGGATGGGGGCTGAGATGCCCGCAAGGATATTCGGGATCAACAAAGGTAGAATAGCTGTCGGTTATGATGCTGATCTCATCGCATTCGATATGAAGAAAGGGACTACGATCAATGCGGACAGGTTGCACAGCCGCGCCAGTTATTCTCCATACGAAGGTATGGAAGCGATATTCCCCGATACAGTTATCATCAGGGGAGAGGTACAGGTCGATGACGGGGAATTCTGCGGAAGTAACGTCGGAGAGGATGTAAGTGGCTATTGAGGTGGATTATTCGGATGTTGCAGGGAAGAAGGCTGACTGTCCAGAGGGTTGTGGCATGTGTTGCCTTTGTCAACCAGAGGTCCTTCCAGAGGAAAGAGCATTCTTCAGGACGAAATACCCCAAGATGATGGTCAAGAGCAAATGTGCGGACCAGCACTTCGCGTTGGCGATGAAGAAGGGTAGGGGCTCATGCGTGTTCCTCAACGGAAGGAGGTGTGACATCTATCAGAATCGTACAACATATTGCAGACAATTCCCATATCATTTCTACATCAGTGACAGGATAAAGGTCGAGTTGGACCTTTCATGCCGTGGTGTATGGACAGGAAAGGGCAATGATGCGGAAGAAGAGGCAAGGGCACTTGCACAGGCTTCAGAGAGAAGGTTAACGATGACCTTGAAGGAAGCATCCTCCGTCTACAAGGAGTTCTATTCCATATGCAAAGAGACGGGAGTCATGTGTGACGTATCCCAACTGAGGATGTCCGTATCCGAGAATCTTAAGAATTTTACAAATCTGGCATATATCGCAAAGGCAATGGATCTCTCACTTGAGGAACCCAAGATGTCATTGGAGAGGGTGACAGCCGATTCCAAATTCGATCTCAAGAATCTTACGGAAGCGGCTATGGAAGCATCATTGGGTTCAATGGGATCGAACGATCCTTTGAACGTTCCTGTCTATTGCGATCCGAAATACAATTGGAATATGTTCATGGCCAATGGCAACACGATAGAGTTGACCGTCATGGATGATGACGGTGACCTACATCATAAGGGATTCGTGGATGCAAGGGATATAGAGCTCAAAGAGCCAGATGAGAACGGCAAGAAAGTACTTGCCGACTACATTTCTATATTGAACGGAAGGGATAGCTTCCTTGGTAATGTATTCTACATGATGGACGAGCTCGGATACGAGGACGATATGGCGAACTCATATTATGGAGCACTCTGTGCTACCATCATAGATCTCCTTTGGAGGGCATCTTTGTTGGACCATTTCTTCGGTACAGGCATGGGTGCGGAAGGGATGAAGGAAGCGATCATCTTCTACGATATGGACAGATTGGATGCACCCACTATAGGAGCATTCGTGTGACATGTTCCCTATAATAAGGGATACAAGGTCTTTTATAGTAAACCGATAATGGGCTTGACGGTGGCTGAAATGATGAAACCATTATCCGTACTCCAAGCGTCAGCAGGTAAGAACGTTATCGTTGAGCTGAAGGGCAAAAGAGAGTACAGAGGAGTACTTGACGGATACGACCCTCACATGAATATCGTTCTGAAGAACGCGGATGAGATGTTCGAGGGCGAGGTCATCAGAAAGCTCAGCACAGTCATTGTCCGTGGAGACAATGTGATCTACATATCACCATAAGGAGAGATGAAACATGGGAAGAGGAACACCGGCACAGGGTAAACACAACAAGTACAAGACACACATCCCTTGCCGCAGATGCGGAAAACGCTCTTACCACGTCAGGACAGGCGTATGTGCCTCCTGCGGATATGGTAAGACAGCAACGCTCAGGTCCTACAATTGGGCCAAGACGCACTAAGGAAGAGGAATCAAGATGGCCGGCCCGAAGCACAGCTGCGGTGTAGTCGGAATGAATGCGACATACAACGTGGTACCTTCTTTGCAGAGGGCATTATTGGTCATCCAACACCGCGGACAGGAGTCCGCAGGTCTCTCCGTCTTCGATGGCAAATATGTCCAGACAATCAAGAACAATGGCTTAGTGGATGCTGTCCTCAATGAGAATAGCCTCAGGTCGATCTCTGGAAACTGTGGCGTAGGCCACGTAAGATATTCTACAACAGGTTCACATGGTGCGATTAACGCCCAGCCTTTGACCGTACAGTCCGTGAAAGGTACAGTTGCCATTGCACACAATGGGGACATAACGAATTATCACGCTCTGAGGGAGAATTATTTCAAACAGGGTTGGTCGTTCTTGACCGACTCCGATTCTGAGATAATCGCCCGTATATTGTCAAAACATCTATACTCGACGGACGAACCGTTCGCTGCTATCAGAGAGATGATGTCAGAATTGGACGGCGCATACGCTTTGGCGATCATGATCAACGGCCGTCTTTTCGGTGTGCGCGATCCACATGGTATCAGGCCCTTGTGCATCGGAAAGACCGAGGGCGGACACATCATTGTGTCTGAGAGCGCAGCACTCATCTCATTGGGTGCAGAGTTCGTAAGGGATGTCGAGCCTGGGGAGATCGTCGAGATCAAGGACGACATAATACTCTCCGATAAACCCAAAGGTCCGATCAATAAGGCACATTGTATGTTCGAATGGACATATTTCGCAAGACCGGATTCTGTGATGGATGGTAGATGCGTCTATGATGTTAGGAAGAAGATAGGCATCATACTTGCAAGGGAGGCCCCTGCGGATGTCGATCTCGTTATGCCCATCCCTGATTCGGGACGTGCACACGCCATAGGGTATTCTGTGGAATCGGGTGTACCGTACGAAGAGGGATTCATGAAGAACCGTTTCGTCGGTCGCACATTCATCCTTCCCGATCAGTCGGCTAGAGAGAATGCTGTCGCTATGAAGATGAATCCTATAAGGTCTACGATCGAAGGCAAACGTATCCTCATAGTCGATGACAGTATCGTTCGTGGAACTACGCTTATGAAACTGATCAAGTTGTTAAGATCAGCAGGTGCGAAGGAAGTCCACGTAAGGATCGGTTGCCCACCGGTCATAGCCCCATGCTACTATGGTGTGGATATGAAGACCAGAGATCAATTCATTGCATGTACGCACACTGTTGATCAAATCAGACAGTCCATAGGTGCGGATAGTTTGGCGTACATCAGTATCGACGGTCTGGTCGAGGCTCTCGAGATACCTAAAGAAGATCTCTGCCTCGCATGTGTCGATGGCATCTATCCGACAAGGATAGATGGCGAGAAATATCGTTACGATTGATTGTCATCATCGATATCGCAATCGATCTTCGGGAGCGGGGCTCCGCAATATATGCAGTTATCTGCGAACATATCATTGTATGTTCCGCAGCATTCACATTTCTTCGATACTTGAGTCATGTTTCCCTTCAATGCGTATCAGCGATAAACAACTATTGTGCTCACGCACAATCGATCACGACGTTTCTTACGGTGAGTTCTATTCCAAAAAAGTTATACATGTAACATTTTTGCGGAATAGAAGTTAGGAAGTGTTACCTTCACATCATAGTGGGCAAGAATCCTCTTCTCTTCACCTTTTAATGATATGTGCCCCTTGGAATCGGTGTAAGCGGTCATTTCAGCCATGTATGTATAGAAATTTGCGGAAAGATCCTAAGTTGGAGGATGTGGCAAATGCAATCAGAGTCTTATCGGTGAGGCAGCAGATGATATCATTCCAGGTCGTCTTTACCGAACACGAACTCAGCAATCAGTGCAGTGAGCAAAACGTTTAATTATGGCCACAATATCAAGGTGTCATCCACTGGGCAGGTAGATCAGTTGGAAGATCGTTACATTGGCATTGTAGAGGTCGCGAGTTCGAATCTCGCCCTGTCCACCACTACACCTTATCCAGACTGTTGAAAAATGGACAGAATTACTGTCCACCCTTGGATAACCATGAATTCCTTGCGTTGTCTATGGCCTTGTTGAGCCTCTTTCTGCTGTAGAATCCCTCCGTGGTCTTGGTGCTCGCATGTCCCATCAATATCGACACCGATTCAATGTCAACGTCACTGTCCAGATATCTCTATCCGAACGTCCTGTGGCACATGCGGAGGTCGAATTTCACGTTTAGATCGTACAGTAGAGAGGACAGGTTGAAGATCACATACGGTTTTGACGTAACTTCTCCCCTAGCTGCTTTATGAGTTCAGGATCGTTGTTGACACCCTGGACAGGACCGGGGATATAGGGCCCGTGCTTCTCATAATCCTCGATGGCCTTCGCTACGTTGGCACCCGCTTCGGGGGTGTCTATGACCATTGTCTCGTAGAATGATTCGGTAGCCATCTTGATTTCAACCCTTACGTGATGCTACGTCCTGCTCTTATATCAATTGTCGTTCCATGGAACAGAGGCCCGAAAGTCTCACATAGCCTTGGACGATCCACAATCATCTGATATTTCGGGCATCTGAAGTAGATTTCAAAATTCTAGGAGACACGCCCATGATCTTGTCCATGATCTCGGGATCTCTAGTGATACCTTGAACCTTCTTAGGGATGTACGGGCCGTATTTCTCATAATCCTCGATGGCCTTCGCTACGTTGGCACCCGCCTCAGGCGTATCAATTACCATTGTCTCGTAGAATGATTCGGTAGCCATTTTAGCCCTCTGTCCTGTATACACTTCTGCTGTTATTTTGAATTGTCGCCTGTTTTCCATTCGAAACTTGTCAGCCGATCCTACTAAAGTCAATCAATTTGACTAGGGTACTAACTGTAGTTATCGTGTTGATATAATCAGATGTGGCATATTCATTCATGGCAATGACCATAGGAGAATTGAATGAGTATGAAACGGAGAACTGTCTGTTGTGTAACCTCAGGGATACTGCCATCGGTTACAAGGAATTGATCGGAGGGTCAAAGGCATTTGACAAGGTGATAAAGGTCATAGAGGATGTCATGGACAAGGAGTTGATGAAGGAATTTGACGGGAACAATCCATTGTTGGATTACGATCCATTCATATCAGATCCGCATCGATCTCGAATCTCGCATCAATGAAGCATTTCTCCTGGAGGTCCCTCGGGACCTCTTCATCGTATTTCCCGACTGTTATGTCATCAGAATCCGTTATGAGTCTCGACAGATCATTCGTGCGTTTTATGCGCCTTATGGACGACATCACCTGTTCTGGTGACGAATCTGTGATGACATCCAAAAGATATGGTTGGAAACACCAAACATGGTCGACTTCGAATGAATCCTCCAGGAATCTTCTGATCGTATCGAATTCTCTTGTCCCTGTCCATGGGTACATCCTCCATCCCTTATCGGCCTCAGAGAATGGTATTAACATTCCGGATGCGGATTCTCTTGCATCATTAAGACGATCATTGCCTCTCTCATCCAGGAAATCGTATGTTTCCGAACCAGACAATACTTTTCTGATCTCCTTCATTACCATGCGATCCGTGTCGATCGGCGAAGATTTCCATGATGACATGACATCCCCATCGGATTCCTTGACCTCTGCCGTATCCGTGTTCGGATCGAAGGATGTGATCTCCCATACGTGACCAGCCAACTGTATGCAGGCACCTATCTCCGGGATGTTTTGTATGGAACCGATGACCTTGCCTTGTGTCTTGACCTCTATCTCCTTCTCGGATGTGAAGACCGAACAGAAATCGCGCCCGAATATCTCTCTTTCCGATTCAGGCGTGATCAATAAGGTACCATCCTCCATCCTCTGTATGCGCCCTGTGGAGACCATATGTCTGAGCAACATCTTGTATTCGGATTCATCGATGGATCTGAAAGGGAACATCGATAGCACATCATCCTTCAATTTAGTGAAACGTACGCCTGTTCTGCGTTTCATGTATTCCATGGTCTGATGATACAACAATCCGTAGGGATATCTGTCCGGGGGCGATGGCTCTACCCATCCTTCTGAAATAAGATTACACATTGCGATGGCCTTTATCAGATTCATCGGCACGTATCCGAGCATATTCCATCTCTTGTCATCATCCTCATTGCAATAGAGTATCAACCTTTGAGGAGAATTACGTCTTCCGGACCTACCCATCCTCTGCATCAAACTGGAACATGAATGTGGGGGTTCTAACTGTACGATGAGATCCAATGAACCCACATCCACACCCAATTCCAATGTGGATGTGGATACAACAGTAACAGTACGGGATGTGTCCTTGAGTGCATCCTCTGCCAACTTCCTGTATTCTTTGGAGAGGCTGCCGTGATGTACGTACACATCATTCACTCCATCGAGTGCATCCTTCATCCTCATCAGGGATGATGCGACGTTCTCTGCTGTGGATCTGCTGTTCGTGAATATTATGCAATTCTTCCTATCGGTATCCGCGAACAGTTGTCTGTAGAATCCTGTGAGTGCGATCTTCCTATCCTTTCCGCCATCACGCATATCGGCCGAAGGGATGTGATTGTAACGGATGGATATCTCAGCATCCTTCCTGTTGTTATCAACGATGGGGAACGTCTCGATCCCTGTGGACGCGGATATCCATTCGCATGTCCCTTGTACATCCGAGATCGTAGCTGATAGTCCGATACGTCTCGGTCTACATCCGCACCTGCGCTCTATGGTCTCAAGACAGCATAGGAGTTGCAATCCTCTTCTCGAGCCGGAGAATGCGTGTACCTCATCTATCACGATGAAACGAAGATTACCGAAGATATCGGTCAATATGTCATCGTGGTCGACTATCAGATTCTGCAGTGATTCAGGTGTGATCTGCAATATCCCTCTCGCATTCTTCAATGAATTGATCTTCTTGCTATGGCCCACATCTCCATGCCATTCTGCTACGGGTATCTCGGTCTCTCTGATGATCGGTTCGATCCTTTCGAATTGATCGTCTATCAATGCTTTCAATGGGCCGATGTACAATGCGCCGAATCCTGATCCTATGGGATCATCATACAACGATGTCAATATCGGGAATATCGCGGCTTCTGTTTTCCCTGATGATGTACCAGATGAGATCAATATATGGTCATTGTGATCGAAGAATCTGTCGAAGACTCTGACCTGCATCTCCCTGAATCCAGACCATCTGCTGTTCTGTATGAAGTTTTGGATGAACCATGGCATGCGTTCGACATGATCGCTCATATGTCCAAACCCTCGATGATGTCGTCCGCAGGATCTGCATCAGGCGTCACCTTCCTTCCATGGATCAGATTGTCGAAACGGAGTCCCGGGTTCTGATGCAAGGTATCTAGAAGACTTATGAGGTCCCTCGTGACCTCCCTCGGTGTCAGAAGGGAAGGTGATACGGAATTCGCTATCACCGATCTCAGATACGTCTCCATCTTCTGATCATCTATCTCTGATGTGTAATCATATCTCTGTTCATGTAATCCCTTAACGGTCCTGAGCAGTACGAACAATTCCTCATTGGTGAGCGGTCTGAGGTTTATGACAGGCCCGAGGTAGTTGTCATATCCGTTCTCATAGCGTCCTGTCGTCAATCTCGATCTCAATGCACCATAGCTGTACAGACCGCGGTTCTGATCCTCGATGAATTCTGGTGTACCGCACACATACATCGACAAATACGAGGATCTTCCTTGCATTATGTCATTGAATATCGTGAGAAGACGTTCGTAGTTGTTCTGACGCGATTGTTTGCTCTGAAGCTTGTATAGGACTATCCCTTCATCTATGAATACGACGAGTCCTTTGTAACCGACGGATCTGGAGAATCCTGCCCAGAGTTTGATCATATCATACCAATTCTCATCATTGATGAGGAGCGATATCTCGAGATCCCTCTTGACCTCATTCTTGCTGTCATACTCTCCTTTGAACCATCTGACTGATGGTATGTCGTCCTTCTCGGAGGCGTGATCGATGCAATACGAAGTGATCATCTTGATGAAATCGCGATAATGCTGCATCGCAGACATGCTCTCGGTCATCTTTGTGAGCTTTTTGAATACGGAATCCTGATCGATCTCCATATCTGATGCCTTGAGATCCTCGATGATTCCATCTGCCACGATCTCTAACATGGGTTCGAGTGCTCCGCCATCGGGCCTGGTCTTGACGGCCATGGTTTTGATTAGCTCCATATATGTGTTGAGTCCCTCTTTCTTCGATCCTGTCAATCTGCGGTTGATGGAAAGATCGGCATCCATGGTCACGAATCCTCTGTCGAGTGCGTAGTTCCTGACCATTTGGATCATGAAACTCTTACCATTGCCGAAACGACCGGATATGAATCTGAATGCACCACCGCCTTCGGCAGTATCCTCGAGATCGGATACGAACGTCTCCGTCTCCTTCTTCCTACCGACGGCGATGTATTCCAATCCTCTTCTAGGGACCACTCCTGATGATAATGCGTTCATCAGCACAGATAATGTCCTCTTCGGTACAGTCGTCGTCAAAGCAATCCCTTCAAATCATCTATGTAATCATCGACCAATATCCCGTTCTCTATCAATACGTCGCCGATGACGTCCATAGCAACGGAATTGATGACATCCTCGACCTTATTATCCTTTCTGATGGTCTTTCCTGATATCAAGTCCGATAGGTATTCTTTGCACCTATCATTGATTGATGATATGAACGCATCCCATCCGCTTCCTGAGGATACGGTTTCTTCGACCATGGTATCCTGTATATCATCTTCTGATACAGCCATCATCTCATATACCGAATGGAGATCATCCTCTGCTTTCATTATGGATTCCGAATCCAATTTGATATTGTCTGCCAATCTTCTTTGGATGATCGATTGTTCCTCGTCATTCAATCTTCTAACAACATCATCGACTATATCGATACAATCTATCCCGAACGCATGGATGTGTCTGCAGCTTTTGCTCTCATCCATGAATGCTCTCACACCTTTGACAAGATCGATGTATTCATCCAAGAAATCCTTTGAATCTGTATAATTGTGCACTACAACGATCCCTTGCTGTTGTTCATCCGATCCTATGAATCTTAGGTCCTCGTATCCTTTCACCTTTAGATGTTTGGTGCCTATGCGATACTTCTCTCTGATCCCGCCGATCCTTCTATCGATGGCGTACAATGACTGATTGATGACATCGCCATATCCTTCATAGTTATATGATTGCCTTACTCTCTCATCGAAATAACAGATGTCCATTATGCCATCGATAGATGGACCTCCTTTTCCGGTATCGAGGAGTTTGTCAAGACACACCAATGCGACGATCAGATTGTCGCCGGACAGTTCCACTAGGTCGAACGGCATCTTATTGATGAATGCATATTCACAATATGTCTTCTTAGCCAACCATGAATCGTACACGCAACAGATGTCGCCTATGTGCTGTAACACATAATCATCTTCCTCTCCGAGATTGATCAGTTCCGAAAGATACAACCAGATGTAGCCATCGTCACAATCCGTGTACTTGCGTTCCTCGGCCAATGTGCGCCAGAATAGATAATATTCAACCTGTTCCCGACTCATGGTGCTGTACGTTATCTGTCCTGAACTGTTGGACGGTATGTATCTGCGCCTCTCGTCGATGGTGACATTCCTGTACTTCAGGATGTCACTGCTGAACGCTCTCATGTTCTTGGAAGGCATGCCTCTTACGTATCTGTTCATATCGGGTTCCGGATGTAACACCTCAGGATGTTGCATATCTATCATCGGTATGTCATCCTCTGTTTCGATACGTATGCTGAATCCGGGTTCGTACTCGCGTTTAGGGAAATCAGGGATATCATTGGAGAATATGCGGTCGATGATCTTCCTCTCATCCTTGGTGAGTGTGCGCGGTATCGTCGCTCTCTTCTTCGTCCCTGATTGTTTCTCGAAGAGACTCACGACATATTTCGCAACATTCGAGAAGAGTTCATAGAAGATGGTGCTGTCATATGCGTGATAGGTCAGTATGTAATCGACATCGGTGCATTGTATGAGTTTGCTGAACGCTTTGTAACGTATCATCTTCTTCTGACCATATCTCTCAGCCATTCCCATCCCGGTGTTCAGGATCATGTTCTCATCCAAGGCATGGAGTGCTCTCGATATGATGAACGTCTCAGGTTCCCCTATCTCCAACATGTATCCGCTGAAATCCACCATCGAATGGATCTGTTCGGGGCTCATGATGTCGAAATTACCCCTTATGATCTCTCCGATTATCACGGATTGCTGTCTGCTGTTGTTGTATGTGTAGCATCCTCTGACATTTATGTCATGGATCATGCAATAATCGCATATTGTCGAATTAATGAGATGCATCTCCCGTGAGAGGGGGTAGCAACACTTCCTCATGAGTTTCATCTCTTCGAGGTTCTCCTTCGGGTCACCTCTGATGAGCATCTCGCTCAAGCGTAGCACGAAATAACCATAATCGCCTCTGATAGCTTTGCCTGATCTCAGTTGTGAACGCCAGTAGAAGTAGTATTTGCTTTGTGCTGGATTCAACGCAGAGTATCCGTTGACAGGGATCGGACAACCAACGAAGTTGCATGCTATACCGATCTCGTCCATGAACCGATCGACGGATTCATCGAATGGAGTAGGCGATATCAGAGTACTTTCGAACAACACACATCCTCATGATGCTATTGTGATAAAAGGATGTGGCTATGCCATATGCTTGCATTGAACATCAATATCAATGAATCTAAGAATGGCGGGAATCTCTCGGTGCCCTTAGTGTGTATCGTACCGTTCTCTGTCCTCACATAGAGGTCGAAGAAGATGGAATCGAATCCTTCCGCACTTGTGTAATCCTTCTCGAGTGAACCGTCATCACAAAGCTGTGAGATGAAATTGATGATCCTATCCGATCTGTCCTTCGATATCCCTGTGATGTGCGCACTATCCGGTGCTTTGTAGTTGCCGCATCCCTCGAACAATGTGCCGTGGATGCAATATCTCCTCTCTGAGATCTGATGGTCATCCGGATCGAGGATGTATTCGAACGTATCGTATCTTCCGCCGTCCTTGAGTCCCATCAGATTGAACCTGAGTTTCACAGAGATGATGTCATTTTTTGGATGTTTATAGCCCATATTCTTGAGGAAGGCGATCGCATCATACGTCCTGTCGTCGATGAGTCCGAATCCGAGATCAGTTTTCAGATCATCCATGCTCCTATCGAACACGTAGTCTCCATCGGACATCATACGCTCTAGAGTGGACCTGCGTTCATCGAAGGATATTGCAGCATCGATGTTGGAATCGTACGTCTCTTTGGAGATGATGCCTTTAGTTAACGCATCATCCAATTGTTCTTTGGTGTATCTGATCCTCTGTGATTTCATCGATATCGTTATCGTAGAACGATGATTAGAACATTATGCGCTTAGAACGGGTTCACATGTACCATGACATGTTTGACCTTGGAGAATTCCTTCTCGATCCTGTCATGGACCTCTTCTGCAATCCTATGTCCTTCCTCAACGGTGATCTTGCTGTCGACGCCTATCTCGACATCGACATAGATCCTATTGCCGAAGAGTCTCGTGTGGATGGAGTCTATGCTTTTGACACCGTTTACCGAACATATCACGACTCTGAGAGAATTCTCGGTCTCATCATCGCATGATGTATCCAACATCTTCTTGTATGAATCGTTGAGGATGCCCCATGCGACCTTGAGGATGAATAATGATATGACTATGCTTGCGATGGGATCCGCGATAGGGAATCCGACCATCGCCAACGAGATACCGATCAATGCACCTATGGATGAGAGTGCATCGGACCTGTGATGCCATGCGTCAGCTCTGAATGCATCACTATCGATCACCTTCGCATAATGCATCGTATACCAGAACATACCTTCCTTGACAGCGATGGATACTATGGCTGCGATAAGGGGCAACAATGTTGGTGTGCTATTGACATAACTCTTGTTCGTTATGGAAGTGATCGCAGAATACATTATTCCTACGGCAGTGATGATCAGAATGATCGACAATATCTGTGATGCTACGCATTCGATACGTTCGTGACCATACGGATGTTCGTGATCCATGCCTTTTCTGGAGATCTTCGCACCGACGAACGCGATCGCTGTTGCGAATACATCAGATAAGGAGTGCGCAGCATCGGAGATCATGGCTGCAGAATTACCGATAATACCTGCAAGGAGTTTGAATATTGATAGGATGACGTTCCCGCCGATGCCTATGGTGGTCAGGCGTCCGATGATCCGTCCTTCGTCCTCGCAATTCATCGAATTCACAATTATCAAGCCAGTATTTAGGCTATTTTGTGGACATAGATGGAGACATATTATGCATATGGATGGATACAACCGCTGTTCTCATTGGGTGCTTTGAGGGACACTATCCGAACCGATCATCTTCTTGAGTCTCTTCTGTGTCAGCAGTGTGACGGAAAGGATGGTCGAAGCACCTATGGTGTGTCCGAGAACGAGTCCCCAGAAGATGCCATCCATGCCCATGAATGAAGCGAGTGCTATGTATGACGTTATCAACGCAAGATTCCTCCACACAGCGCATAATACAGAATAATTGGGGCGACCCATGGCCTGTAGATAACCAGAACAGATCGGTGTGAATGCGAACAATGCAGAATACAGACACATGATCTGTAATGCATGGACCATCTTGGGCCTGAGTGCAGCCATCTCCTCAGAGTATGTGAATATGTATAATGCCTGTTCTGAGAACAGCTCCGTGATCAATGCAAGGCCGATGACAGCAGATATGGAGAGTATCAACGCATAGCGGAATGATGCTCTCATCCTACCGATGTCCTTCTGACCGAAAGCAGACGATGCTACCGGCACCAATGCGGAACCTATCGCCATGGCGGGGATGACGATCAGATCGATCAGATTATCAGGGGTGGAATAGACCGTCAATCCTTCGGAGCCGCCTGTATTGATGACAATGACATTCAATACGGCATTCATAGCGTACATGACAGCATACTCTATCATCTGAGGTATCGCCGCAACGGATACCATCCTCATCTGTTCCTTCTCATATCTCATGTGTTTGCGGTCTATCGTAAGATATGTTCTTCTGCTCATGATGAAGTATGCTCCGACAAGGAGAGAGAACACTGTTGCGATGACAGTAGCTATGGCGGCACCGCGTACGCCCATGTCAAGTCCGTAGATGAAGACGGGGTCGAGGACTATGTTCGATACGGCCATCACGATCATCATGATGGTGGAGAGCGATGTCGCACCCTGTCCATTGAGAATGCCGCCGATCGCACCATTCATCAGGATGATGATAGCACAGATGCTGTAGACCGTGAGATACGAGTTCGCAATATCCATGACGTCTCCTGCACCCAATATGGTGAGTATGCCCTTCTGTGAGATCAACAATAGTGGAGTGAGGATTATGACGAATATCAATCCGAACAATAGTGCCTGTGAGGCTGCATTGCATGCTTTGTCCTTATCCTCTGCACCGATCATCCTCGATACTATGGCGGATGCACCTACTCCGAGTCCGCTTCCAAGACCTACGATCGTCATGTAGATCGGGATGACCACAGCTATCGCGGCCATAGCATCCACGCCGAGCCCTGAGCACCATGCACGGTCAGCGATAACGTTAGCTTGCGATACCAATAACGACAATATCAAAGGTAGGGCCAACTTGTGTATGGCTACCTTGGGATTGCCTAGAAGTATCGAAACGTTCTCCTCTGCGGTCATGCGCATCGACCATATTCCCCTTGATTATTAACCTTTTGAAAGGTGATTGAACATCTCTTTTGGAGATATCGTTCTGAGAAGAATGAATATAAGTTTATCCCGGGGCGTTAGCCCCGGTAAGATGTTCAGCTGAAGATGATTCCGTTCTTGATCATCTCATTAAGCACGGAGTAAACAAAGAAGATCACTGCGAGTGCCCAAACGATGAGTGAGATCTCGTTGGATTTCTTTGTTACGATCTTTCCGATCACGAATGCGAAGATACCGAAGGCGATACCGTCTGTGATCGAACCGGACAATCCCATCATGAAGATCGTCATGAATGCCATTGCGCAGACGACGGGGTCGTCCCACTCGATATCCTTGACGCTCTTGATCATCATGATACCGACGATGACGAGTGCACCGACCGTACATGCTGATGTGAATGTTCCGAAGAATCCTGAGAAGAATAATGCGACGATGAAGAGGACACCGACAACGATTGGCATAAGTCCTGTCCTTGCGCCTACACTGATTCCTGTTGTGGACTCGATGAATGATGTTGTCGTGGATGTACCGCAGACTGCTCCTGCGATTGTTGCGACAGCATCACATGTGAGTGCTTTGCTTCCGTCCTTGAGGTGACCTTCCTCATCGATCATGCCTGCTGCACCGCCGACACCGATGAGTGTTCCGGCTGTGTCGAACATATCGACGACGAACAATGAGACCGTAGCTGCGATGAATGCAGGCCACATGTCTGATGCGAACATCTCGAAGTTGCTGAACACTGCACCGAAGAGTCCGAAGTCAGGCGTCGATACGAAATTATCAGGTGACCATCCAGGGATAAGGAATATTCCAGAGCTGACGAGGTCCGATGTAACGCCAGACTGACCCATGATCACACCAACGACCCATGTCACGATAAGTCCGACGATGACGGCGTACCATTTCTTCATGAACCAAAGGATGAGTGTGACTACAAGACAGAACAATGACAGGAGGACTCCTGGATCTCCGAGTTTGCCTATAGCCAATGCGCTACCAGTGCCGTGTGTTATGATACCTGCGTTGAAGAGTCCGACAAGTGCGATGAAGAATCCGATACCTGCCGAGATGGCGAGTTTCATGGAACCGGGGATCTCATCGAGGATCCTCTCCCTCCATCCGGATACGGTAAGGATAAGGAACAGGATACCTGACACGAATACGACAAGAAGACCCTGTTCGAATGTGAATCCCATCGTGAGACAGATGGTGTATGACAAGAATGCATTCACACCCATTCCAGGTGCAAGTGCGACTGGGAATCTAGAGTAGAGACCCATCAGGATACAAGCTATGATCGCTGCCATGGCGGTAGCGGTGAACAACTCTGCGGTCGTGTAGCCTGCTAGCCCTGCAGGGGTACCGAGGATGTTCGGGTTCACGATCAAGATGTAGACCATGGAAAGGAATGTGATGAGTCCTCCCCTTAGTTCAGTCCCGATCGTAGAGCCTCTTTCGGTGATTCTAAAATAAGAATCGATTGAAGCTTTGAAATCGCTCATGGATTTTTGTATTTGTTCGTTGAATATAAGGGTAATGATTTAATACTGTGAAAAAAGGACCATGAAACAGTTTTCCCTCCCCTTTTCGAGGGAGGGTATTTGTCTTTCGAACATTCATTCTTCGGTCTCTTCGAATTGGCTGTTGTACAGCTTTTCGTAGAATCCGCCCTTTGCAAGGAGCTCCTCATGTGTTCCCTGTTCGATGATCGAACCTTCATTCATCACAAGGATGAGATCGGAGTTCTTGATGGTGGAGAGGCGATGTGCTATGACGAACGATGTCCTGTTCTGCGAGAGACGATCCATAGCTTCCTGTATCGTTCTCTCCGTCCTCGTATCCACGGAACTCGTAGCCTCATCCAATATGAGGAGAGGAGATTTATCTATCATCGCACGAGCGATGGTGAGCTGTTGTCTCTGACCGGCAGAGAGTGTCGCCGTACTGCCGAGGACGGTATCGTAACCGTTGGGAAGCGTGGTGATGAAGTGGTGTATCCCTACTGCTTTACACGCTTCGACGACATCCTCATCACTTATGTTCTCTCTGCAGTAGACGATGTTCTCCTTTATCGTCCCTTCGAAGAGCCAGGTATCTTGAAGTACCATGCAGAATTGTCTGTGTACATCTTTTCTGGGGATCTTTTTGATGGATACTCCGTCGAGAAGGATGTCTCCACTGTTGATGTTGTAGAACTTCATCAGCAGATTGACCATGGTGGTCTTACCTGCACCTGTCGGCCCTACGATGGCGATCTTCTGTCCAGGTTCTACGGATGCTGAGAATCCATGGATGGTCTCCTCTCCTTCGACATATCCGAAGTGTACATCCTTGAATTCCACCTTCCCCTTTGCTGATATGTGTTCGGTGAGTGAGGATTCATCAGCGAGTTCCTCGGTCTCAAGGAATTCGAACACACGTTCGGAACCTGCGGCGACGGACTGCATGTTCGTGAATGCTTGTGACATCTGCGCCAATGGTTGGGTGAATAGTCTGATGTAGATCATGAATGCAACTATCGTACCTATGTCCGTCCTTCCATCTATGACAAGAATTGCGCCTACTACACACACTGCGACATATCCGAAGTTACCAACGAAATTCATCAGAGGCATCATGAGTCCGCTGAGGAATTGTGAGAAGAACGCACTCTTGGCAAGACTTCCGTTGATCTCCTCGAACTTCTCCGTGGCCTGTTCCTCTCCATTGTATGCTTTGACGATATTGTGGGCACCATATGTCTCTGCGATATGTCCGTTCATCTGACCAAGGTCGTTCTGTTGTTTGTTGAAATATTTCTGCGACCTTGTCATTATGATTATCATCAATCCGATGCCTGCCAACGAGGAGACTACCGCAGTGATCATCATGAGCACATTGGTGATTGTCATCATCACGATCGAACCGATGAAGAGCGCGATCGATGACACCAACATGCCGATGGCTTGATTCATGGATTGCCCCATGGTGTCCGCATCGTTGGTGACACGGCTCATTATGTCTCCAGTCGATGTATTATCAAAGAAACTCAGTGGTATGCGATTGATCTTCCTGGAGATGTCCTTACGGAGATTGCCCGCAGTCCTTTGTGTGACGGTCGCAAGGATGATGCCTTGTGCAAGCATCAATACTGCACTTATGGCGTAGATGATCAGCATGATGATGCCGTATCTTCCCACCTCATCCAATGGGATCCCTGTCATCATGTTGTCCGTGATGAGGTTGGTCATGTCCTTGAGGACATTAGGTCCGATCAACGAGAGGATCGTACCGATCATGGACAACATCACTGCCAAGACGATGTATTTGCGATACCTCCCCATGTAATTGAAGAGTTTCTTCCAAGATTGGACCAGATCCTTAGGTTTCTCCCTACTGCCTCTGTTAATCCCTTTCCTGTGCCCGAATGGAGGACTCATCTCAATTCCTCCTCTGATAATTGTGAATAGGCTATCTCGCGATACACATCGCATGAATCCATGAGTTCATCATGCGTACCTTTGCCCACGATCCTCCCTTCATCAAGAACGATTATGTGATCGGCATCCATGATCGTACCGATCCTTTGTGCTACGATGAGTGTCGTGGCGCCAGACGTCTCTTTCTTCAGTGCATCACGGAGTTCACGGTCCGTCCTGTAATCCAACGCGGAGAATGAATCATCGAAGATGTAGATCTCTGGATCCCTGCATATCGCACGAGCGATGGCGATACGTTGTTTCTGACCTCCCGAGAGGTTGGTACCACCCTCGGATATCATCCTTTGATATCCGTCCTCATTCTTCTCTACGAAATCGGTCCCCTGTGCGATGGAGATGGCCCTTTTCACATCATCCTCTGTGCGTTCATCGCTTGTATCTCCATATCTGACGTTGTCGGATATGGTCTGATTGAACATCACCGCTTTCTGAGGCACATACCCGATCCTCTTACGAAGATCCGTGAGTCTGTAATCCTTGACATCCATCCCGTCGACGAGTACCTCGCCTTCACTTACATCATAGAAACGAGGGATGAGATTGATCAATGTCGTCTTCCCACTCCCTGTAGCACCGATGAAAGCTACGGTCTCTCCTTTCTTCGCATTGAATGATATATCTTTCAAGATATAGTCCGCAGAACCAGGATATTTGAAGGAAACGTCCTTGAATGACACCGAACCTTTCTCATCGGATGTGTTCGTTGAGTTCCCATCAACGATGGATGGTTCGGTATCGATGACCTCCTGTATCCTTTTCGCTGCAACGGATGCACGCGGAATTATCATGAGGATCATCACAAGCATCAGGAATGCCATTATCACTTGTACGGCATATGATGAGAATACGATCATATTGGAGAATTCTGTGAGTTTCTCCATGCCTGAGGATCTTTCTATGATGTATGCGCCGACCCAATAGATCGCCAAAGAGAGAAAACTCATGACAGTACTCATCAACGGGGACATTATCGCTAATGAGCGTGTGATGGAGACGTATGTGTCCGTCGTATCGTCATTGGCGACATCGAACCTCTTCTCTTGATAGTCCTCCGCATTGTACGCACGGATGACACGGAGGCCGTTGAGATTCTCCTTCGTGAGGCGATTGAGATCATCATTGAGCCATTGTATCCTCTTGAATTTGGGGATGACGTACAGCATTATGCATCCGATGCAAGCTATCAATGTGAATACAGAGATCGCTGTTATGATGCTCCATTCCATATTCTTGCCAACGATCTTCGTTATGGCCCATATCGCGAGTATCGGTGCTTTTACGGTCACTTGCAGACCCATGGCAACAGCTATTTGGATCTGTGTGACATCATTCGTGGAACGGGTGATCAATGACGATATCGAGAATCTGTTGATCTCTTCAAGTGAGAATTTCTCAACGTTATCGAATTGTTTCTTGCGAAGTGTCGCTGACAATCTCGCAGCGATGTATGCTGCTATGAATCCGCATATGATGGATGCGAATAATGAACCGAACGCACACGCGAGCATTTTGATCCCATCGGACATGACGGAATCCACCGAACCACCGGTCGTGATGGTGTTCGTTATGCTCGACATATATCCTGGAATCTCAAGATCGAGGTACACCTGCGCACATACGAAAGCGATGACGAATACCATCAACCCCCAATCCTTCTTCGTGAGGTATTTGAGGATCATCTGTGCGCCTCTACATCGGATTTGAGTTTCTCATTTATCTTCATGTGAATGCGGGTCAACGTCTCCATCTCATCATCGGTGAGTTCGCTGAGCAATTCATCCCAGGCGTCATTGACGATCTTTTCGATCTTACTCACAGCATCATTTCCCTTATCTGTGAGATATAAGCGATACTCACGGGATTCGTTGTTCATGTTGATCACGAATCCATTGTCTATGAGCGATTTGATCACGCGTGTCGTAAGTGACTTGTCCACATACATCTCATTCGATAGTTCTTTCAGAGACAGCCCCTCGTTATCATATATGGTCTTCAGAAATTGTCCATGGGTACGTTTCAAACCCATCGATTCTGACGTTTGTGAGACACGTTTCTCAATGTAGTTCTTGATTGCCCGTGGATTGATGTCCACTTCACATCTGTTCATTATAGTTGACATATCAACCTAAAATATATAGTTGACCTGTCAACTGAATATTTCAAGCATCATCCTTCCATGATCTGGCCCAGTCTAGAGTAAATTACTTTATCCAACCATCATGTTATCTGGTGTATGCTGATAGATGCTCATCTACACATGTGGGAAAGGCGCTGTCTGCCGGATGAGGCGGTAAGGAGATATCTGGGCCCAATATCGAAGCTGAAGGAATTCGGTCTCGATGGAATCCTGGATCTTAAATTGGATGAGGATTACCCATTCCCCGATTATGATGTGAAGATGAATGAACCCATCAGTATGATGGATGCGAACGATGTGGATTATGCCGTTGTACTCGCTACTGATTTCGGCCTCATCAATGAAGGCCGCATGAGCAACTACGAGTACATGGATTGGTTGTTCCAACGTTGTTCCATCGATGATCGTTTCATACCCTTCATAGGAATCGATCCGAATAGGAAGGATGCCATCGAGATGTTGGACAATATGGTATCCAAATACGATCCCAAGGGTCTGAAGGTCTATCCTGCGACAGGATTCTATCCTGATGACGATAAGTATGAAGGATTCTGGAAGAGAGTAGAGGAATATGGCCTCATAGTTACGACACACGCAGGCATGGCATTACCCCCATTGGATGAGAAGTATTGTCATCCGAGATATTTCGATAAGGTCGCTGAGAGACATCCTGAGATGAAGATAATAATAGCACATCTTGGCGGCAAGTTCCATGACGAGATCTTCCCCCTTATGGATGCACATGAGAATGTGTACACGGATTGTTCTGCACTGCAAGGATGGGTCGCCGACGATATCAGCATGATCGGTAAGAGATTGGATACAGTGACATCGAGGTATCCGAAAAGAGTGGTCTTCGGTACTGATTTTCCATTATATGAGGAACATACAAACATGTACCGTTTCTTGGACATCATAAGAAGTGGGAAATGGGGAGATGATACCATCAAGGCCGATCTCCTTGGCAACAACATGGCACGTCTTCTTGGTGTCCTCTAATTAATAAATATCAATAATGTCTTCGGACAAGCATGTCAGAAGGTGAAACCTCATCAGGTGTCGATTGGGCATCCTTGAGTGAGACTCTTAACAGCTATCATGTGCCCGAGATGGCCTTGGTGTTGGCAGGCATATTGGCTATCGTCATAGCATACCTGTACATCAAGGACAAGGATGGTGCCAATTACAAGATAGCTATGCTTTTGGGGATGTTGGTAGGTGCTGTCACGGCAGTCCTATGTGCGACATCATATCTCAAAGGGAATATGGGAACTTTGATCATAGTGACGATAGCTTGTTTCGCGTTGGTGTCAAGACCATTCCGTGATGTCAAGTTCGCTGTGATCTTCGCGTTGTTCGCAATGATAATCGTCTATATCTTCCTCGGGGAATTGGATGGTAATCTCGAAGTATTGGCATCAGGTTGGCCAAGATTCGTGGTGTCATTCATCGCTGGTGCGATCGTCTACATGATGCTCATGTTCCTGCAGGATCTGACTCTCATGTTCGCGAAGATATTCAACACATGGCCGATCCTTATGGTGTTGGGCGTTATCTGTATCGCCGAGGGAATTTCCATCTACACGGGACATGGTTCCGTGTACGATATGATCAAAGCATATCTGGATTCTAACAAGGAAATTATCTTTGCGATCCTTTGAATCGGGTGAGCGGATGGCATCCGCCATCCCTCATCCATCATAATTCTAGTTCATTTTCAACGTTAATTCAGGGACCAATCCCCTTTTTATACAGCTATTATATTGTCGGGAACCAAGAACGGATGATTGGTATTCGGCATTACCTTTAAATCATATAAGGTTATGAAGTGCCAAGCGGGCCGGTGGCTTAGCTAGGATATAGCGCTGGCCTTCTAAGCCAGACGCCTCGGGTTCGAATCCCGACCGGCCCGCCAATGCATTCGCATTCAAAAAAGAGGAGACATCATGAAGAGAGGCTCACGCGCCTGGAAGAAACGCGGTAACCAGCGTTGGAAATGGCGCAAGAAGAAGATGAGAAGAAGAAAGAAAGCACAGAAGATGCGCAAACAGTAAGTCTGATCCACATTAGGTTTACAAGGGGGTTTAGGCTAACCTGGTAGACTAGCGGGCTCCAGTTATAGAGCGTGATTAGAAATGGGTTTGCTGACAGTTGTGATGAATAACTGGAGCGATGACTCATAATTTCGCTGGGGGTAGCTCCCTCAGTGGTGGAAACCCGCCTATAGGGGTTCAAATCCCCTAGCCCCCACTCAGCGCATCGCTGGCTTCCTTGCCCATTCCAATATGAATGGGTTAAAACTTCTTCTTAATCTTTCTATGATCATCTTGATTCGATTCAACAATCCATTCTGTTAGATGAGATTGTCATTACAGATAGATCGAATATCGTTAGGGATTCGATAATTGAGAAAAAAGGAATAGGGTGCGATATGCACCCTTTTGATCCATCAGTTCTTGAAACTGTGTATCGGTGCGGGGATCCTTCCGCCACGATTCACGAATTCGTCACATTTGAATTCATTGACCTTCATGATCGGGGCTGTACCCAATAATCCGCCGAATTCAGCGGATTCTCCGACATCCTTGCCGATGACAGGGATGATCCTGACGGCTGTTGTCTTCTGATTCACCATGCCTATGGCCATCTCATCGGATATTATGCCCGAGATCGTCTCTGGAGATGTCTTACCAGGTATGGCGATCATATCCAATCCGACCGAGCAGACGCATGTCATAGCTTCCAGTTTCTCCAAAGAGAGCGACCCTATGCTAGCAGCCTCGATCATGCTAGCATCCTCACTCACAGGGATGAATGCGCCTGACAATCCTCCAACATATGATGAAGCCATCACACCACCCTTCTTCACTTGATCATTGAGGATGGCGAGTGCAGCTGTGGTACCGGGGGCACCAACCCTCTCCAACCCCATTCCTTGAAGGATATCTGCTATACTATCTCCAATCGCAGGTGTGGGGGCCAATGAGAGGTCGAGGATACCGAACGGTACGTTCAATCTCTTGGATGCTTCCTTTCCGACAAGCTGTCCGACCCTTGTGACCTTGAATGCGGTCTTCTTGATTGTCTCGCACAATTCTTCGAAATTGGATCCTTTGCAGTTCTCGATCGCTGTTTTCACGACGCCCGGTCCGCTGACACCGACGTTGATGACGGCATCGCCTTCGGTGACACCGTGGAACGCACCTGCCATGAACGGATTATCATCTGGTGGGTTACAGAATACGACGAGCTTAGCACATCCGATGGAATCATTGTCTTTCGTGGCCTCTGCAGTCTTCTTGACGATGTCTCCCATCATCCTGACCGCATCCATGTTGATACCTATCTTGGTGGAACCGAGTCCGATGGAGCTGCAGACATTGTTCGTGGTCGCCAATGCCTTCGGGATGGATTCCATGAGTATCCTGTCCGCTTTGGTCATGTTCTTTATCGGGAGAGCGGAGAATCCTCCGATGAAGTTGATTCCGATCTTCGTTGCCGCCTTATCCAACGTCCTTGCGATGGATACGAAATCATCTGGTGTGTCGCAGGCTGCACCGCCTATCAGTGATATCGGGGTGACGGACACCCTCTTGTTCACTATCGGTATGCCGTATTCGAGACCGATCTCATCGCCGACGGATACGAGATTCTTCGCAAGGGTCGTGATCTTGGCGTAGACCTTCTCACACAGGCTGTCGATATCAGGATCGATACAATCCATGAGGTTGATGCCCATGGTGATCGTTCTGACATCGAGGTTCTCCTGCGAGATCATCTTGTTGGTCTCGAGGACCTCGTTTATGTTAATCACAGACATCCGATCATATCCTGTGCATCATGTCGAAGATCTCTTCACGCTGGGCCTTTATCACACATTTGACCTCTTCTGCCACGACGTCAAGCCCTTCGGTGAGGTCAGCGAAACTCCCTTTGTACTTCGACGTGTCCACGATCATCATCATGTTGATGTATTCCTGAACTGTTGTCTGTGCGATATCTAGGATGTTTATGTTGTTCTCAGAGAAGAACGTACAGACCTTTGCGATGATACCTACCGTATCCTTCCCTACCAGCGTTACTATTGTTCTTTCCATTTGGTTCAGCTCCGTTTCTGTTCTGCCAGGATGGCATATTCATATGAATCCGCAAGTGCTATCAGCGATGCTTCCACAACGTTCTCGGATACACCTATCGTGGACCACGTACTCTTTCCGTCCGTGGATTTGATCAATACCCTTACCCATGATTCCGTACCACAGTTCTCATCTATGACGCGGACCTTATAATCGGTGAGTCTGACCTTGCTTATGATGTCGGGATAGAACTTACTTAGCGCTTTCCTCAATGCCCTGTCCAATGCATTGACAGGACCTTCACAGTCGGCCGCGGTATGCTCTATCTCCCCTAATTTGTCTGCTATCTTTATGCTGGCCTCGGAGATCAGTTGTGTCGTCCCGACGCCATCTATGTTCAATCTGAATCCGCGTATGTCGAATGGTCTGGACTCCTTGTCCAACACCCTTTCGACGAGTAGTTTGAAACTAGCATCCGCGATCTCGAATTGGTATCCTTGTGCCTCCATCTCCTTCACGCGTACGAGTATCCTATCCACATCGCTCTTGTTGGCAGCGATGCCCAAATCGGAGAGTTTCTTGAGGACGTTGGATTTCCCGGACATGTCCGATATGACTATGTTCCTGTGATTGCCGACTGATTCCGGGGATACATGTTCGTATGTGGCCGGATCCTTCATCAATGCGCTCACATGCATCCCGCCTTTGTGCGTGAACGCTTTATCTCCCACATACGGCATGTGTGCGAGATGTCTCGTGTTCGCCGATTCCGATACGGAATAGCTCAACGATCTCAGATCGCCCAGATCCATCGGCATATCGTATCCCATCTTGAATCTTAGGTCAGGTATGACGGAACATAGATTGGCGTTACCGCATCTCTCTCCTATCCCGTTGACTGTACCCTGCACCATGGTCGCACCGTTCTCGACAGCTACCAATGAGCATGCTACCGCAAGATCCGAGTCATTATGGCAATGGATACCGATCCGGGGGAACACCTCGCGTACCTTGGCCACCACTTTACCGATGTATGATGGGAGCGAACCTCCATTCGTATCACAGAGGACAATCCATTCCGCACCGCCTTTCGCAGCCGCATCTATCACATCCATAGCATAGTTATCATTGGCCCTGTATCCATCGAAGAAATGTTCTGCGTCGAAGATGACCTTCTTCCCATTATCTTTCAAGAACGAGATACTATCTCTAATCATGCGGAGATTCTCTTCGAGTGTGGTATTCAGGGCCTCGGTCACATGAAAATCCCATGCCTTTCCGAATATGCATGCCCATTCTGTCTTGGATTCTAACAGTATCTTCAGGCCCTCATCCTCATCGGCATGATGGTTCGGTCTGCATGTACTGCCGAAGGCGACCATCTTGCTTTTTTTCAGTTCCCTGTTAACGGAGAAGAATTCCTTGTCCTTAGGATTGGAAGCAGGCATACCGCCCTCTATGAAATCCATCCCAAAATCATCTAAGAGATCTGTGATGATATCCTTGTCACCAAGTGAGAACGATATCCCTTCGGTCTGTGCACCGTCACGCAGTGTGGTGTCGTAGATGTAGATCCTGTCAGACATTTCACTTCTTTCTCGCTTCGAGTATGAATATAAGGTCGCCGAGTATGGCGGATGCCGTCTCGTTCTTTCCTGCTCCACGGCCGGATACTGTTATCGGTCCTGCGAAATCGGTCTGTATGACCGCTGTGTTGAGTGTACCTGTGATGCTGAGAGGGTGTCCTTTGGGTATGAGCCTAGGTGACACGTCCAATTTATCCTTGGATACCTCTCCGATGAGCCTTATGACCATATCATGGTCCTTGGCCAATGATATGGCGCCGTCAGTGATCGTATCGATACCGTTGATCGTCACATCCCTTATGGTCACATCCTTCTTGAATACGGCATTCGCGAGTATCGCGACCTTGCATGCACTGTCGATACCTTTGATGTCGTATGTCGGATCGGCCTCAGCATAGCCGAGCTGCTGTGCCTCCTTGAGTGCTTGATCGAACGGCATCCCGCGATCCATCCTGCTCAGTATGAAATTGCATGTGCCGTTGAAGATACCATTGATCGATCTGATCTCCTGGCCGGCCAACCCCTCCTTGCAGAGATTGATGATGGGCATGGCGCCTCCGACGGAACCTTCGAACCTCATGATGCTTCCATTCTTCTTCGCAAGCTCCATCAGCTTGCAGAATTCCAATGCGAGCGGACCTTTGTTGACTGTGATCACATCCTTCCCGTTCTCGAGAGCGGATGTTATGTTCTTCAGACCCTCTCCGCCATCATCTATGTTCGTGGGCGTGCATTCTATGAGGAGGTCGTAATCCACCTTCCCTAATATCTCTGGGCCGCTCATTCCGTTCCTGTCAGCGTCACCGCATCTCTTGTCGGATCTCTTCTTGCTGAGGACGGAACCCATATCCAAACCATCATCACTTATGGCGTAGCTCTTGGAATCCATCACTCCTACGACCTTGACCCCTCCGTAGTTCTTCTCAAGGAGAGGCATCTTGGCGGAAATGACTTCTAACACTCCCTGACCAACGGTTCCCAATCCTGAAAGGAATATCCTCATGCATCCACTCCCCTTATGTATGTGAGTCCTGCGTTCTTCGTCCTTTCGGAGAAATATGAATCGAGTTTACGAAGATCGTTCACTGAACGTACAGTCACCGAGACCATCGCCGTGCGAGAGTCCTTGGAACCGCTGGCGGAGTATCCCACTTCCACGGATTCCATCTCCATCGACTCGGAGATCTCGTTGATCATGTCATCGATATCTGACGCATTCAATTTGCCTACGAGCATATAGTCCATGGAATAGTTCTCCACAGCCTCTCCCATATTGACGATGACGACATCCCTTGCCTTCCATTCCTTCTTCAGGAGTTCTAGGTTCTCGGCACTTATGTCGAATATTATGTTGACAAGGATCTTCCCACTGATGACCTGTTCGCGGTTGTGTACCACACCTATTATGTTCCCGTCGAATGTCGAGATCGGTTCGAGTGATGCAACGAGCTGTCCCGGGATATCCTTCACATATACGTCAGCATTGATCTTCATACTGCACATCCTTACGTGAGGGTTTACGCCCTCCTATTATAATAAGAATATTAGGCTCCGCACCAAATCCGAGCGAGTCGTTGTTATAAATCTTAAGAAGAGAGGGTGTTATCTGCACCCTCTGGTTTTAGCATTTTTTCTTTTGGGGCTTCGCATCCGGCTTAGCTTCGGTCTTGTTCCTCTGCATGTCGGCTACGTGTCTCTCTTTGGCATGTTTGCCCATTGAGATCACCGAAAATAGGATTACCCTTCGTATATATACGTACCTACATCCAACAATTATTTTGGTTATTCATCACCGCCATCGGAGTCCGGATGGAACGTTATCGTGTTCTCACCGACCTTCTTGGATAAGGATTTGGATAACATGCCTAGTTCCAGCCATGCAGCTTCGAATACTGCTATGGGTGTGAGGCAGGGTACGGAAAGAGTTGCCCTGATCTCGGGGTCGACGACCTTGCTCCCATTGAAATCCACCACATCATCGACGGATATCCTGGTAAGTTTCTTGGCATATTCCTGTACATGCGGACAGTCGGATACTATCCTCACATCCATGTCCCCGTCATCCCTCATGGAAACGGTCACTTTGTTGGTCTTGTAGCATGTCTTCATGTTAGCTATAACAGTGTTCGTCATGTCATTCACCAGTCATCCTTCGGCATCCTGTAACATGGGATGTCATACGGCCTTATATCGACGGTCCTTCTGATGAGCATCTCCCTTTCGGACGGGTCATCGATCTGTATGTAGTAGCATCTGAGGGCATTGTCGGAGTATATATCCCCGTCATCGTTCCTGTACCTCTTCCACATCTCTCTATCAGGGTTCGTCATGATAGATCCCTTCATGTCATCACTGTGATAGAGTGCGATTATACGCTCTCCTCCGCTTGCACCCGTGCATATGAGATATACGCCACTGATGGACGGTATGTCATTCCCATCTATATCGACAGGGCCGATGTATTCCCTGCCGTCGAATATCACCATCATCTCGCCTCCGGGGGATCCCCCACCGCTCTGCAGATCACTTCGATGTAGTTGATGTTCCTCGCTACACCTGTCTCCTCCCAATCGCCGATACCGCCTTCAACGGCCATCACGGTCCTGACCTTAGTGGTGGTCCTGATGTCGGTACCGCCCTTCATCTCCACTTCTTTGACCAAGAATGATTTGAGGCTGCTCTTAGCGGCGGATATCGCGCTGTTCACCTGAGAATAGTATGAAGGTCCCAAATACGGTACCTCGAGTTTGTATCTGAAGTCGTGTGTCGGCGTTATCGTCGCTGAAAGTGATTCGACGACCTTACTGCATACGGCACCTATCGCATTCCCCACATCGTTGTTATCAGGGAACTCTGCAGGGGTGCCCAATCTCTGTCCTATGTCATACATCATGAATTTGGATGGCGCACCGATACCTACGATGGGCACATTGATCCTTGGGACCATCGAGAATGCATCCGAATCCTTCTTGAGTGACGACATCCTTCTGAGGAACATCGTGGTCTCACGGTTCTTCCACCCATCCTCCATCGTATCATCGACCAGTTTTGTCAATATCGCTTGTGCGACGGATGTCCTTATCTCCTCTGTCATCAGAGTCGCAGCTTGCTTCTCCGTCATGCCGAATTTCTCGCTCACTGCATGTACGCCCGCCCTTGAGCCATCTGGATTCCCTGCATTCAGTTCCCCCATGTATACCATCAGGTCGGTAGGTGTGAGTGATGACATCTCTATGATCCTCTTGGACACCAATCCATTCAGGTCATCATCGATGTCCCATAATCCGTCAGCGGAGTTCATCACATCCATGCGACTCATCGGACCTTTTCCACGCATACCATCGACAACGATAGTCTCTCTTTCGTTCAGATCCGAGAGGTCCGCACCCTCTCTGAGGATGTAGTAGTCATACACATCCGTATGCATGATGGTGTCAACGATCTCAGGATGGCGTTCAGTGAATGTACAGAGCGGTATGACCTTCCTAGGTCCGAACACGAATCTGTTATCGACGATGGAGATCCTGGAATCGCCGCCCATCGCGATCGTGTACATGTCCACAGCCTTCACGCGCGTTCTCCATCCTCCTATCTCCGCGCCCATGAATTGTATCTGAGGATATCCTTCCTCCATCACAGCGATGTCCGTGGATGTGCCTCCGATATCCACCATGACGAAATCCTCGTATCCGGAGATTATTTTGCCGCCCATGGAGCTTGCTGCCGGTCCGGAGAGGATGGTCTGAACAGGATACATCTTCGCCTGTTCTATTGTCATGACAGAACCGTCTCCCTTGTAGACCATGATCGGTGCGGTTATGCCCTTCTCCTTGAACGTTCTGACGACATCATCGAAGAACGCACTCACAACAGGGATGAGCTTGCCGTTGAGTACCGCAGTCTCTGCACGCAAACCTATCCCAAGTTCTGACGACAGTTCATGGCCGGCGATCGTAGGCAATCCTGTCAATTCTATGGCGAGTTCCTTGACCTTCCTCTCTTGTGAGGCGTTGAGATTGGCGAACAATCCGGATATCGCTATCGCATCTACATCCTTAGAGATGTCCATGATGGCAGTCTTCACCTCCTCGAGGGACATCGATGCTTTCGCTCTGCCTCTGACATCATAACCGCCCTTGACGAATGCTTGTCTGCTCTCTCCGAAATGGACTGGTTCTATGGGATCCCACCCAATGAGTATGAGGCCTACGTTACCGCCCCTTCCTTCGAGAACGGAGTTCGTAGCGAGTGTCGTCGATATGCCGACGGATACGATCTCTGACGGATCGATGTCCGTTGCCGAGAGCACGGCATCCACGGAATTGTACAGTCCTATGGATAGATCGTGATGTGTCGTAGGTGATTTCTTCTTGGCTATCACGGTCATGTCATCGAGATCCACGATCACGGCATCAGTGAACGTTCCGCCTGTATCGACACCCAATCCATATCTTGCAGGTTCTACGATATCACTCTCTTTGGATTGTGGTTCCATCAACCCGTCCTGAGTGAGTTTCCCTATGTAGGATGATACCTTCTCCCTCTTCTTGAGTTCGGGATTGTAACGTGTCGTTTGATAATATACATAATATGAGTTCCCGGTCTTCCTGACATCGAAGCATTTCCTGCCTGCTTTCTTCTCCGATGCGATCCAATCGATCACCCATTGGTCGTAGTCCTCTCTTTTGACCATGAGAGTGGATGTCATTAGATGTTATTTATCTTATTCCAGGCATATTATACCACAATAGATAAGTTTATAAAAAATTGATACCACAATGAATGAAATCAGGTAAAAGTTATACCACAATTGATGATTTTAGTGTATTTTATCAATATTCAGGAATACTCTTAATACAAAGGCGAAAGATTCCTGAGTAGTTTTGAATAACATTCTCCAGAATTCTTTGTTCGATAGTTATTATTCCCTTGTCGTAATGGATCTCATTCGGTATCCTAATGCCTAATGTGTGAAAAGATGGCCGAAGGATGAAGAAGAAAAAGCACAGGCTGACTATTAACCTGCATTTGTGTGGAGTCGCATCGATTTTTCGATAACAACTATATCTGGCCTATTGTATTAGCCCGCAGGGTTATCTATGACGGGGTTGATTGCGATAGACGAATCGGGGGATCTCGGTTCTGCGGGCACCAAGTATTTCACTATTGCAGCGATTGTGATGCTTCGTCCGCGCAATCTGAAGAAGGCCGCTGATGCCATCCCGAAAAGAGATTATGAGATTAAATGGAACAATTCTAATCCCCAGACTAGACGTGATATCATTAGCGAGATGTCTGATCTTCCATTCAAGATCGTCTATTATACTGTGAACAAGAATCATCCTGATAATCACAAGCCTATCTATGGAAATGAGCTCTACGAAAGAGTACTCAGACAGGTAATCTCCGATGCAATTAGTGTCCTTCCATGTAAAGATTTCAATCTGTTTTTGGACAGTAATAATTTCATAACCATTAGTCGTCTGAGACAGATGGTTGAAGAGGAATCCAAGAATCAGGGCATCAATCCTAAGAGAGTAGATAAGGTCCAGTCGGAGCAGAATAAATGCATTCAACTTGTTGATTTTGTGGCTGGTGCGGTCAAAGCCCAATATGAGGCACTAGATGACACGCTAAAAATCCTGAATGGGAAGATATCCTTTGCCCGTAGGCACTGATGGCCATCATGCGGTGACCTATCCTACGGGTCTTATCGGGATAATTATCAATCTCCCTAATAGTATTTAATCAATATGGCTGGTTTTTTTTAAGTACAACCAAACACGCATCCTTGGACCATCTAATAGAGGATTTCCCTAAGATTGTAAGGTCATCCTATGTGATCCATCCCAAAGACTTTCGCGTGGACGGGAATGTGACATACATCCCGATATACATGGCCGGTCTGCTGTGATGATTGCTGTTTTAACTTGATGAGATAATAATGGCGCCGAGAGGGAGATTTGAACTCCCGAGGTGAATCACCACGAACTTTCCAGGCTCGCGCCTTACCGGGCTGGGCCATCTCGGCTGTAGAGCGGACAATTGGATACTATATTAAAAGGATTTGCTTTCAAGTCCCTTTCATTCAGTCAAAAGGATGAGTTTCGATAAAGGCCATTCCACTCATTAATTCACGCGATCTCGATGCGGATCGTACGCTCTTTGGTATCTTTCAGCGTTGGTCTGTTATCTCTTGCGATACGGACGGACTCATGGTCAAGTTCCACAGTCATGATCGTCTCTTCATCACCAACTTCTACCGATGTATCCCCTGATGGAGATATGCATCTGCTTCCGCCGAAGAATGTCATCCCTTCGCGATCACCAACATTGTTCACGAACAGCATGTAGACGGTGGATTCTACGGATCTTGCGGGGAGTACTCTGTCGAACGCTACCTTAGAGGTCGTAGGAGATGCAGAGATACATATGACGGCATCCGCACCGTTCATCGCGTACGCTTTCACCAATTCAGGGAAGAATACATCGTAGCAGATGATCACCCCGATGTTGAATCCGCAGATGTTTCTCATGACGAGTCTATCGCCCTCGGAGAACCTATCCTTCTCAGAGAACACACCGAACCCGGGGAGATCGATCTTGTCATATCTGTCGATCCGTTCTGAGATGATGTATGCGGAGTTGAAGAGTTTCCCATCCGACATGTGTGGCCCGCCTACAATAGCGGCTTTTCTCGTCATCCTTGTAGCACGAAGTATCCTTTCGAGACATATTCCCATGAGGTCCACATCATATGGGCCGTCGAACGAATAGTCTGTCAGGAACATTTCAGGGAATATGATGAGGTCGGCATCCGTATTGACGATCGTATCCACTACGATGTCCGTATTCTTTTCGATATCGTCGATGTACGGTTTCAGTTGACATAATGCCGCTTTCATATCATCCTGTATCATCACAGGTATTTTTATCGATGTCATCATACAGAGATGTGATGGATGGAATCCCGAGTATCGACGGAGGATATGCTGATGGACTCATAGAGTTCATCAGGGATACGGTCAGAGGATCAGGGTGCAACGGCGTCGTCATCGGACTCAGCGGAGGCATAGATTCTGCTGTAGTGACGAAATTGGCCGTGGATGCGTTGGGTGCAGAGAATGTGATCAATGTGTTCATGCCCTCATCTACCACCCCTAAGGATGACCATAGGTGCACATCGGAATTCAGTTCATCCCTCGGTACCGATTATAGGGTCATCGGCATATCGCCGATGGTCGATGCATTCTCATCTGCTTTGGGTTTGGATGACGGCGATCGTTTGGAGAAAGGGAACATATCCGCAAGATGCAGGATGATAATTCTTTTCGACATCGCCAAGAGGACGAATCACCTTGTTCTCGGGACATCGAATAGAAGTGAGATGATGATGGGATACTTCACCAAGTTTGGTGATGGCGCATGCGACGTAGTACCGATCGTGAATCTTTACAAGACACAGGTCAGGGAGCTTGCTAGGATCATCGGGATACCTGAGGATTTCATAACAAAAGCTCCTTCCGCAGGACTCTGGGATGGGCAGACCGATGAGGATGAGATGGGGATCCTGTACAAAGATCTCGACAATGTGCTGTCCCGTCTGGATTCGATGGGTGATGCTAAGATATCCGAGATTACAGGTGTTTCCTTGGAAAAGGTATCTGAAATAAGAGAAAAAGTGAGAAAAACAGCTCATAAGAGGGAACCTGCGATATCTCCATGATATGAACTGAGAAAAAGGTTTATTTATGGGATTGTAATCTGCGATTTGCTATTATTCGCTCCTGTGGTGTAGCGGCCAATCATGGAGCCCTCTCGAGGCTCCGACACGGATTCGAATTCCGTCAGGAGCACCAATCTAATATCAAATAATCACACTGGACGTTCGTTCTGTGTGTCAGATTCATATATTTCCATCTACGGGGATCGGATTTGGCTCTACGGCCCTTCTTAAATAGTAAGTCATGGATTAACACGATGATGAATCCAAGGAATATCCCCCTCTTATGCGATTACTACGAATACACGATGGGTAATGGGTACATGGAGAACGGTCTCTCAGATCGTATCGTCTATTTCGATATATTCTTCAGACGCGTACCTGACAACGGTGGATTCGCTATCGCAGCGGGTCTTGAACAATTGATCAGCTACATAACCGAGCTAAGGTTCGATGAGAGCGATATCGAGTTCATGCGTTCAAAGGGGATATTCGGAGAGAGGTTCTTGGAATATCTGAAGGATTTCCATTTCACAGGAGATATCTATGCAGTTCCTGAGGGTACGCCTGTGTTCCCTGGCGAACCAGTGGTCACCATAAGGGCGAATGCGATAGAGGCACAGATCCTGGAGACATTTGCGCTTCTAACGATAAACCATCAAACTCTGATAGCTACGAAATCAAGCCGTATCGTACGTGCTGCCGAGGGAAGGACTGTGTTAGAATTCGGTTCGAGACGTGCACAGGGTACGGATGCGGCAATACTCGGTGCGAGGGCAGCATACATCGCAGGCTGTGGCGGTACGGCATGTACTGTCAGCGACAAGTGGTACGGAGTCCCTGCAAGCGGAACAATGGCCCACTCATGGGTGCAGATGTTCCCAACGGAATACGATGCGTTCATGGCATTCTGTAAATTGTACCCTGATAATGCTACAGTCCTCGTCGATACATACAACACCTTGAAGAGTGGTATTCCGAATGCTATCAAGGTCTTCAAGGAACTCGGTCTGAGGAAATGCGCCATCCGTTTGGATTCTGGTGATTTCTCGTTCCTCACAAAGGAGGCGAGGAAGATGCTGGATGAGGCCGGCCTCAGGGATTGTAAGATCATCGTTTCGAATGCTTTGGATGAGTGGTTGATACGCGATCTTATAAAACAGGGTGCGATGATAGACGGATTCGGCGTAGGGGACAATCTCATAACGTCGCACAGTGACCCTGTCTTCAACGGTGTGTATAAATTGGTCGCCATGGAGGATGAGAATGGCGACATAATACCTAGGATCAAGATCTCAGAGAATATGGGCAAACTCACCACGCCCGGTTTCAAGAAGGTCTACAGGATCTATGACAAACATGGGAAGGCATTGGCCGATCAAGTATGTCTTCACGATGAGATCATCGATGAATCCGAACCACTTGTGCTGTTCGATCCTGATGCGACATGGAAGAGGAAGACCGTGACGGACTATGTCGCCAAGGAACTTCTCGTACAAGTGATCAAGGATGGTAAGCTTGTATATGATCTTCCGTCGCTCGAGGAGATAAGGGCATATCACAGAGAACAGATGGATACTCTCTGGGATGAGGTCAAACGTTTCACGAACCCCCACCAGTACTATGTGGATCTGTCTCAAAGATTGTGGGATCTGAGGGACTCTTTGGTCCGCAGTAACGGGCTCCGTTGAGTTATAAATCCTATCGATTTGATAGGTACGGTAATGTTAAAATACTGAGCAGAGGATAGGAAGTATCAAGGGGTTAAGATGGCAGCGGCAAGATCTGAAAAGATGAAACAGGTCCTGAGTGTCATAGACGACAACGGAAAATGTACGGCGAGAGATATATGCGATTCCCTTGGTCTTAACGCAAGGGAAGTCAGCGGTATCCTAAAAGGCCTCCGTCTCAGAGGACTCGTTCGTATAGTAGAGACACGTAGCCACTCCGGAAACGTTTGGTCTAAGAACTGAGTTCTGGTTAGATTGTGAACGATCCAAAGGTACGGGCCGATGAACAGGCTCGCATACCTTTGACTTTTATTTTGATTTATCAGACTATTCTGTAAATCGTTTGATGAATATCTATCGGATATGACATAGCGTCATCCGAACATTGATGATAATTATATGGCCGAGGCCAACGCCTCGGCAGATTGTTTCTCATTCGATCTTGACTGCTGTGTCAGGACGGATGAAGTTGATGAACTCCTTGAGTATGTTCTCGAGGTATGTGTCAAGTTGATCCGCAGGTTTCTCATAGGGCGGGTTCATCCATTTCTTTACGAACTCGATGAGTTCAACGCTTGTACACCCATCTGAGTGCTGCTCAGCGTAGTCTGCCCAGACCTTACTGTTGATACGGAATCCCATGGTCTGTTTGAGTTCTACGATTTCAGCTTGTGTAATCGGGTAGGATTTCATGAAGGTGAATGTTAGTAGGACAATATATCAATATTGCGATTCTACGGGCCGTAATCACACTGCATACTCGCAGTTATATGCAGTATAAATCATCATAATCCGATGGATTATGCTCTCATTCCTTCACATCGCTAGATTGCGTTGCAGGTTCTTTGAATTTCAAAGAAAGTATCACTGTGATCGCAAGCACTGTGATTATGACCAACAACGATGCGAGCACAGGGATCTCTATGAATTTCTCTGTGAGCAGTTTGAATGCTACGAATGCAAGGATTATGCCCAGACCATAGTTGAGGAATCTCAAGGATTTCATGGATTCCTTTATTGTGAAGTACAATGACCTGAGGCCCATTATCGCAAAGATGTTGGAGGTGTACACGATGAAAGTATCCGTCGAGATCGCCAATACCGCAGGGATCGAGTCCAATGCGAAGATGACGTCGGAGAGTTCGATGACGATGACGCACAACAAGAGAGGGGTCATTATGAGTTTTCCATCTACTCTTGTGAAGAATTTATCGCCGTCGAGTTCAGGGGATGTCTTGAAGACTTTTGATAACCATATCGCCATCTTGTTCTCTTCTTCCTCTCCGTTCTTCTTGAAGATCGTCTTCAATGCTGCTATGAGCAGGATGATTCCGAAGATGTAGATCACGATGTCGAATCTCTCCATCAATTCGGCACCTGCGAATATGAATATCGCACGGAAGATCAATGCACCGAATATGCCGTAATAGAGAGCTTTGTGCTGATAGTCATCTGGTATCTTGAAGAATGAGAATATGAGTATGAACACGAAGAGGTTATCGATGCTCATCGATTCCTCGACGATATATCCTGTGTAGAATTCTATAGCCTTATCCGTACCTAATGTGAAGAGAACGAATATGCCGAACAACACAGCAATCGAGATCCATACGATGGTCATCCTGATTGCTTTCTTCGCGTCAATGTGTTTCGACCCTCTGTTGAACAGACCGAGGTCGAATGCCATAAGCACGGCGACAAGCGCTAGAAATCCCACCCAGAACCAGATGCTCTCAGTCATTCAACTCGGGTTACGGGGATCAATTAAAAGAACATTACCCATCGAAACATCAACTGGCCACCCATCATAAGGCGAATATGTGATGGGTGAACGAAGGCGGCACATTTGTGCCGCCATGATTCAATGCCCATGGCCGATGAGAAGGAACACACCTGCGGCGATAGCTATCCCGATTATGAGCATCAGGAATGCTCTGACATCCTGATTCTTCCTGTGGAATGCTTCGGGGATCATATCGCACAATGCGACATACATGAACGTACCTGCCGAGAACGCGAGAGGTATCCCGACCATACCATCGACCGACATCCCGTTCAAGACAAGGAATGAGATCACGGTGGCGATCGGCGTTATGCATGAGAATGCGAAGAGATATTTCATGATCGTCGATCTCTTCAGATCCGTCAGCAAGAATGTGGATGACAAAGAGAACAGCACCACGAATTTGTGTATGCACATCCCGCCAAGCGCTATTATTGCGATATTAGGGTCAGCGATCAACGATGTCGCCAATACAAGACCGTCAACGAATGCATGGACCGACAATCCGATGAATGCTGATAATGATGCTATGCTGTGTGCATGCTCGTCCTCGTGACATTCCTCCGAGCATTCATTGGAGTGGATATGTTTGATCAGAACATCCACGCCTAGTATGACCAAGAAACCGAACATCGTGGAGATCATCATGATCTCTGCGGATTGTCCTCCTTCGGCACATTCCTCTATCGCCTCAGGCATCAGCAAGAAGAATAGTATGCCAAGGAATATGCCGGCACTCAATGCTACGAGAAGATGTATCTGTTTGTCCGTCAGTTTTCTGATGAACGGCGTATATGCACCCGCCATCGCAACGGCTAACAGGACGATCGTGTATACAAGAAATGTCACTAGGATTTCCATAACGCATCTTAATTGGAAGGATTATTAAAATATTGGTTCATTGTTATTAACAATGATACTCTCTGAGTGTCCTTTCTTAATAACGTGATATCATGGCGATAGTAAGTGTCTCACTCTCTGACGAATATTTGGAGGAATTGGATAGCATACAGAACTACTACGGTCTGAACGGCAGAAGCGAGGCTATCAGGCATTCGATCAAGTCCGCTGAGACCGAGATGAAGGAGATATCCGATATCGATGGACATGTCGAAGGCGTTCTAGTGATCGTACATGGAAACCATGATGACATGTGGATGTCGAAGATATATCACAGACACGAGGGACAGATCAAGACACAGTTGCATTCGCACCTGTTGAACATGAAGTGTCTTGAGGTCATGATAATATCCACGGATTCATCGACGATGAGGAACATACTGAAAGAGATATACTCCGTCGGCAAGGCGGATTATGTGAAATTCGTCAGAGGTTGAATCATTCTCGATCCTAGGTTATTGCTCTCTGGCTCGAATGTATCATTGAGAATCTACGGAAGCCTCTTTCTGAAAAACAGTGGGTAACCTGTTGCAAAGGTAGAAACGTCTTCA
>ENA-UONY01000336-UONY01000336.1-human-gut-metagenome-genome-assembly--contig:-CS9-NODE-336-length-63498-cov-187.777659_pt1 | contig 63498 bp, 50 predicted proteins | sample MGYA00242465_ERZ724012 | MGnify/ENA metagenome assembly ERZ724012 | reverse complement strand
AAGAGCAATTAACCTACGCTCATTTCCAATAAATTACACTCTTTTCGTAACTTCTCGATGCAAAACTACACAAAATCCTTTGATTTTGATAAATGAATATAAGAAGCTGTTTTGAATTGTTTGAAATGTTCTTTGAGGTGAAAAATCTTCATTTTCTTCCCGCTTCTTCAGTCAGATAGCACCGCTATCTTCCTTGGAAGAAGCGGTCGAAACTGAAGTTTTTCACTCTCAAACCTTCAAACAAACAATTCAAAACAGCTTCTAAATGTAGAACGAATCGATCGGAGCGGAGCGACGCAAGGGGTCTGGGGAATACGGTCCCCAGTGCCCCCACCGGGGGCTGTCACGTAGTGACTGAGGGGTGGAAGATATATTATATGGCAAAATGAATTTTGCCATATAATTATAAGTGGATATCTTTGTCCTCAATTTATGGCATCGGGAAAGAAGGACATACTCCTCGGGATGATCCGGAACGGACTTCCGATGACTCTCGGACAGCAGATTCGGCTAACGATTCTGCTGAGTCTGCCTGCCATCGCCGCCCAGTTCTCGTCCGTGCTGATGCAGTACATCGACGCGGGAATGGTCGGCCAACTCGGCGCGAACCAATCTGCGTCAATAGGTCTGGTCGCCACGACGACCTGGATAATGGGCGGATTCCAGTCCGGAGCCAGCTCGGGATTCTCAGTCCAGGTCGCCCACCTTTGCGGAGCGCAGGATTTCAAAGGGGCCAGAGCTGTGATGAGGCAAGGGCTCACCACCGTGTTCCTCATCGGCCTGGTTCTCGCAGTGATAGGCGTGAGCATCAGCGGAGCGCTCCCCCACTGGCTCGGCGGGACACCGGAGATCAACAAGGACGCATCGGAATATTTCCTGATATATTCAGCGTTCATTCCGATAGGCGCTGTCGGATGGGCCGCTAATTCAATGCTACAAGCCAGCGGCAACATGAAGATTCCGAGCCTGATGTACACCGGAATGTGCGGCCTTGATGTGGTGTTCAACTACATATTCATTTACATTTGTGAGATGGGAGTGGCTGGCGCGGCTCTGGGAACTGGTGCGGCGCAGGTCGTCACCTCAATATTCGTGATCTGGTATATTCTCAGACGCTCCAAGGAATTGAATATCAAAGGAGAACAAGGCACGTTCATTCCACGGCGCAAGACTGTGCGCAACGCTTGGGGCATCACGGCTCCGATGTGGCTCCAGAACATAATAATGAGAGGCTCGCACATTATGAGCACCATCATCGTGGCGCCGCTCGGGCCTATTTCCATTGCGGCCAACTCGCTGGCAATCATCGCTGAAAGCTTCTGTTACATGCCAGGATACGGTATAGAGGAGGCCGCCACAACGCTTGTCGGCCAGAGTCTCGGGGCGAAACGCAAGGAAGTCGCCAAGCGGTTCTCGCAGATCACGATGATGATGGCCGCAGGGATTATGACCCTGCTGGGAGCCCTGATGTTCATCTTCGCGACCGATCTGATGATGCTTCTGAGCTCGGATCCGGATGTCATCGCGTTGGGAGCCAAGGTGCTGAGAATCGAGGCATTCGCCGAGACCCTCTATGCGTTCTCGATCGCCGGCTACGGTTCCTGCGTAGGCGGAGGCGACACGCTCGTGCCGAGCGTGATGAACTTCGGAAGCATGTGGGTGATACGCATCGGACTGGCACTGATTTTGACACCTCGGATGGGACTCGTCGGCTACTGGGTGGCGATGTGCATCGAGCTGAATGTCCGCGGATTGCTGTTCTACTGGAGACTGCGGGGCGAGAAATGGATGAAACTAAAAATCACTTGAATATATGGAAAAGATCATCAATCAGGAATTCGGCGGGGAGAGACCGCTATATTGCAGACACGACCTTTATCTTGAGAACGTCAAGATACACGCCGGAGAATCCGCTCTTAAGGAGACCGGCAACATCACCGCCGTACATTGCCAGTTCGAGGGCAAGTATCCGTTCTGGGAGTGTGACGGATTCGTCATCAAGGACAGTCTCCTGACCGTGGGCGCACGCTCAGGATTATGGTATTCAAGGAATTGCGAGATTTACGACACTATCATCGACGCTCCGAAGACCTTCCGCAGGATGGACGGAATCAAGTTGAAGAACGTCCAGATTCCTGGCGGTACGGAGACGTTCTGGGACTGCAGGAACATCGAGGTTGAGGATTCGGTGATCGACAGGGCCGACTATGTGTTCATGCACTGCGAGAATGTTAAACTCACCAACGTCAAGCTGAACGGCAACTACAGTTTCCAGTACGCCAAGAACGTGGAGATCCGGAACTGCGTCCTGAACTCCAAGGATTCCTTCTGGGAGGCCGAGAACGTCACAGTCATCGATTCCGTGATTAATGGTGAATATCTTGCCTGGTACTCGAAGAACCTCCGCCTAGTCCGCTGCCACATCACCGAGACCCAGCCTCTGTGCTACTGCGACGACCTCGTACTTGAGGACTGCACAATGGGCGCTGACGCTGATTTGGCTTTTGAATATTCCTCCGTCCAGGCCACCGTGAAAGGCCATGTTCCTTCCATCAAGAACCCACGCACCGGCTTCATCCGCTACGGTTCCGTCGGGGAGATCATCATTGATGAGAACATCAAGGGCCCGGGTGACTGTCGGCTGGAAAAAGCATAGGTGGGGCCAAGCAGAAAACTCTTTCCGGAATTTTGCACGTTACCAAAATTCCGGAAAGAGTTTTTGTTGGCTGTCAATATTGGTGCCGTGGCAGACAAGTCACTATAAATCACGACATTAAGATTATTCCTATAGTAATAATGCGCTAAAGCTGAACACTTTAACGACAAATGATCAGCATGTTATCCATCACCTACTGTGTATCAGCATGTGGCGAATAACATGCTTTTTATCAAGCAGATAGCGCATCGTCTTTAGCGTAAACCAACCGAAGACAGTTATCTAATCATTTGATTATAGGCATGATAGGTTCACGGTTAGATAATCGTGTACGGTCCTGTCGAAGCGAGCCCGCTGCCCCGTCTCGGAAGAAACCAGATACTGATATATAAAAAAGGAAAAGCCGCCGATGAATACTCATCAGCGGCCTAAGGAGTGGTGTCGGGAAGAATCGAACTGCCGACACATGGATTTTCAGTCCATTGCTCTACCATCTGAGCTACGACACCGTTTCCGTTTGGGATTGCAAAGATAGGCATTTTTCTTTTGGCTGCAAATTTTTTTGAGAAGAATTTGCGTTTTTCTTCGCTGAGTGGATGTTTTTGGCTAAATTCGCCATATGACAGGCAGGATCTTCATACAAGTTATCCTTCCGCTCCGGCTGGAGTGGGAGCCGTTCTATTATCAAGAAATTGAATTGAGTGAATCGGCTGGGGATGCGTCTGGATTGTTTCCGGTCACTTCGACAGGCTCAGTGACCGAAAGAGACAAAGAACAGGTTAGGGTCGGAGGCCGGGTGCGGGTGAACTTTGCTGGAAAGGAATATGTCGGAGTGGTAAGCATGGCGGACGCAGGAAAACAGGCGGAGGAGATGGGAATTGTGGACAAGGTGAAGCCGATCTTAGGCATGGCTGAAGGGTTGGAACCGGTCACCAAGGAGGAGATTGAACTATGGAGACAGATAGCGGAATATTACCTGTGCACTGTCGGGGAAGTTTACAAGGCGGCTTATCCAGCGCAGAAAGTGGAGAAGGAAGTTGTGCAGGCCCGTCAGGAGGCACTCAAAGTGGAAAGAGAAGAGAAGAATCGGACAAAGATTGCGGATAAGATCAAGAGGCTGGAAGAAAGAGCGGAGAAAAAGGCGGAATTGGCCGCGAAAGCTCGGAAGTCAGAGAGTCGGGAAAGGTACTTGGCAGAGAAGGAGATGTTGGAGGGGGAGATTGGATTATTGGTCAGGGAGCTCACTTCGACGGTTGGTGAGCTTTGTCGAACCACTGGCTCAGTGACCGGTTATGGTGACTCTGTTACATATCATCAGGACGAAGAGCCAATAGGTGGGTCCATAATCGAAACGTCCGAGGGTACAGAGAAGGAAATAAGCTTGTCAGCGGCACAGGAGGAAGCATATTCAAAGATAAAAGAGATTTTTGCGAAAGGGAAGCCGGCGTTGCTGCATGGGGTGACGGGATCTGGAAAGACGGAGATTTACCTGAAACTGGCGCAGGAAACGCTCGTGATGGGAAAGAACGTGCTTTATCTGGTTCCGGAGATAGCGCTCAGCAGACAACTGGAGGACAGGATCAGCGAGACATTCCCGGAACTGCTTGTGTTCCATTCCGGAGAGACAATGTCCAGAAAGCGAGAGGTGGCCACCGCCCTAAGGCACACTGGAGAGCCGGCAGAGGGAAAGGGCTATGTTGTCCTCGGGACCCGAAGCGCCATATTCCTGCCGCATAAAAACTTAGGGCTGGTGATAGTGGACGAGGAGCACGACACCTCCTACAAGCAGGACTCACCTGCCCCTCGGTACAACGGCCGCGAAACGGCGATAATGATGGCGAAGATATTCGGAGCCAACGTCATTCTGGGATCGGCCACGCCGTCGCTGGAGTCGCTGTACAATTGCAGCGTAGGGCGTTACGGGCTTGTCACCTTGAACAAACGGTTCTACGACGCGGCGGACTCGGACATCGAAATCATCGACACAATCGCCGAGCGGCGCAAGAACGGTATGATCGGGAACTTCTCCAGGAAACTCATCGAGCACATAGGCAAATGCCTCGGCGAGCAGCGTCAGGTGCTGATACTCAGGGAGAGACGGGCATATTCCCCGATCGTGCAGTGCCAGGAGTGCGGCGACATCCCGAAATGCCGCTGTTGCAACGTCAGCCTGAGCCTGCACAGGCGCGCCGACGGAAGCGAAAGACTAGTCTGCCACTATTGCGGCAGGGTTTATGAATATACCGGGAAATGCCATAAATGTGGAGGAGAACTGAAACCGTTAGGTTCAGGGACACAGAAGATCGAGGAGGAGGCCTCCAAACTGTTCCCGGACGCAAGGATCGCGAGGCTGGACAGTGACACGGCACAGAGTCGGAAATATGAGACGGACACCATCCGGAAATTCTCCAATGGGGAAATCGACATACTCATCGGCACAAGGATGGTCGCCAAGGGATTCGATTTCAGCGGACTGTCCCTTGTGGCCGTGCTTCAGGCCGACTCTATCCTCGGGCAGGAGGACTATAGGGCGGACGAAAGAGGACTCCAGCTTCTGGAACAGTTCAGAGGACGTTGCGGACGGCGGGGAGAGAAAGGTCTGTTCGTCATCCAGACCTCACAGCCGGAACACCCTGTCTATCAAAGCATAGACGGGAAACTGGACGAGAACGGTACAATGGCCCGTTTCCTCGGGGAAAGGAAGATGTTCGGTTATCCGCCATATTCAAGGGTCATCGGAGTCGTCATCAAAGATTACAACCAAGCCAGAGTGGACCTGCTGAGCCGGGATCTCGGAGAGTACCTGCGGGGAGCTTTGGCGGTCAAGGTCAGCCTCGCTCCAGGCGTGCAGAACGGCCCGAATGTCATAGGGCCATATTCACCGGCTATCGACAAAATCTCGAACCAGAACATCCGCCAAATCAGGGTATTGCTGCCGAAAGACCGTTCGCTGGCGAGAAACAAGGAGACGCTTGCGGCGGCGGTGGAACGCTTCGAGAAGGAGAAAAAATATTCAGGCCACATCGCGCTTGATGTCGATCCGGCCTGAATAGATTTTTACTTATGCTCTTTACGCTTGATCCCATCGGCAGCACTTTCGGCCCCTTTTGATCCTCAAGAGTGCATACCGCACTCTTGGGAAACGTTTGCCCCACTTTTCGCCTCCCGTGAGTGCTGCCGAGCACATACGGGCGACATTATTTCCCTTATTCGCTTCTAAAAAGGCCATCCTGGATCAGGGAAAACGCATCGCACCGAAGCCGTGCCTGTGCGATGGTTGATGATTCCGCTGATGGTCTCGATCCGTCGTATTTGTGCTGATTCTTCCGCAGGGAGACCGGAATGTCGCCGCAAGAGTTCAGAACGGGAAAATCGAGCAAGACCGAATGATTTTTCATTTCAAGAGATTTTCCGTAACTTTGAAATTTGAATATACACACAGGATATGGGAAAAGTCATAGCAATAGCCAATCAGAAAGGCGGAGTGGGAAAGACCACAACCGCCATCAACCTCGCTGCGTCGCTTGCGGTGCTGGAGAAGAAGGTACTCATCATCGACGCCGACCCGCAGGCCAACACCACCTCCGGACTGAATTTCTCTCCGGACAATGACGAGAAGAGGACGATCTACGAGGTGATGATCGGCACGATTGACATTCAGGATGCCTTGATTCAGACAGAGATTCCTGACCTTCAGATGATTCCGTCGCACATCAACCTTGTCGGAGCGGAGATTGAGATGATCGACGTGGAGGACAGGGAGACGATTCTGAAAAGAAGACTCGCCCCGATCCGCGACAACTACGACTACATCATCATCGACTGTTCCCCTTCCTTGGGACTCATCACGATCAACGCTCTCTCGGCATCCGACTCCGTGATGATTCCTGTGCAGCCAGAGTTCTTCGCCCTTGAGGGGCTCGGCAAACTGCTCCAGACCATCAGACTGGTTCAGAGCGGCGTGAACCCGTCGCTCACCATCGAAGGGTTCGTCGTGACGATGTTCGACGGCAGGACAAAGGTTCACGCGCAGGTTGTGAACGAACTGAAGGAACATTTTCAGGACATGGTTTTCAATACGGTGATCCAGAGGAGCATACGTCTCAGCGAGGCCCCTTCGCACGGCAAGCCGATAATCCTCTATGATGTGGTCAGCAACGGAACTACCAACTATATGAACCTCGCCAAGGAAGTGTTGGAAAAGAACGAGAGATAAAGACAATGAGCAGCAATAACAAGCAGGAAAGCAGGCTGGGCAAAGGGCTCAGCGCCCTTTTGGGAGACATCCAGACAATCGGGCCGGAAAGAAAGCCGGTCGGCTATATCAATAAGGAGATCGCCGGGTCAAAACCCGAGCAGGACTACGGTGACGTGCTCAGGATCCCTGTGGATCTGATTGAGCCGAACCCTTACCAGCCTCGTATGGCGTTCGACAACGAGGCGTTGGAGGAACTGGCCGACTCGATCAGGACATTCGGTCTCATCCAGCCGATCTCGGTGCGCAAACTCAAGAACGGACGCTATCAGATCATCAGCGGCGAGCGCAGGTTCAAGGCCTGCAAGAGGGCTGGAATGGACATCATCCCGGCCTACATCCGCACCGCGGACGATCAGGGAATGCTTGAGATGGCCATCGTGGAGAACATCCAGAGGCAGGATCTCGATCCGATTGAGGTGGCGATGAGCTACCAGAGACTGATGGACGAGTGTAACCTCACCCAGGAGATGATGGCGCAGCGCGTCGGCAAGAAGCGAGCCTCAGTGGCCAATTATCTGAGGCTTCTCAAACTCCCGACCAAAGTCCAGCACGACCTCAAGACCGGGCTTCTCAGCACCGGACACGCGAAAGTCCTGCTTGGAGTGGAAGACCCTCATATTCAAGAACTTCTCTGCGACCTCGTGATCAAGGACGGCCTTTCGGTACGCCAGCTGGAGGAGAAGGTTCACAAACTGAGCAAGGACGAAAACACAAAGGCGGCCACAAAACAGCAGGACCTTCCGGATGAATATTACAAGGTTCTGGAGCACATCGGCAAGTTTTTTGATAACAGCATCAGCCTGAAACGCTCGGCCTCCGGAAAGGGAACGATGACAATCAAGTTCAACTCCGACGAGGAAGTGGGCAGGTTCCTCAAGGCCCTTGAGGACTCGAACATCTAAGAAGAACAATGAAGAATCTGATTCTCAGGATATGTCTGGCACTTGTCTGCCTGGCGGCCTTTTCCACGGGCGCGAAAGCGCAGTTCAGGGAAGAGGCGTTCAACCAGACCTACAATGACCCGAGCGACACCACCTCCGCGAGGGATTCCGTGGACAAGATGTGGTCTTTCCGGGAATTCTTCAGAGGGGTCAGCCACAAGGACACTACACTGAGGATCGGAACCATGTTCGCCGGATCGACGGTGTTCATCGGATCCGAGCAGATCTACAACAAGCAGTACTGGAAACTGCCGATAATCTACGGCGGCATCGGAACGACCCTTGGACTGGGAATCCACTACAACAGCAAGTACAGGCACTCCAAGAAGGGTTATGACATCGCCATGGCGCTTGACCCTAACATGGAGTTCGAGCTGGACACTCGCTCGAAGGACATGGCCAAGTATATGTTCGCAAGCGCCGGATTCATCTACTGGGCCACTCTCATGGACGGAGTTGTCAACTACAAGAGGGATGTGAAGAACCAACCTGGGAAGGCGACGATATATTCAATCCTCCTGCCGGGACTCGGACAGGCGTACAACGGGGAATATTGGAAGATTCCGATATATTGGGGAATGATGATCGGTTCCTACCATTTCTACGCCTTGAACAGCAAGAACTACAAAAGATTCAAGCGCATCCACAACGAGGCGACAAATCCTGACGGAGGATACACCGGCTCCATTCCGGCGGAAAGGGCGCTGTACTTCAGGAATGTTTACAGGCGCTACAGGGATTATTCGGTTGTCGCTATTGTAGGCAGCTACCTGCTTCAAGTTATCGATGCCAATGTGTTCGCCTACATGCAGGACTTCGAGATGAACGACGAGCTCACCCTTAATGTCACGCCGACCGTCATCTCTCCTTACAATGAATATATCCCGCCACATAATGAATATGCCATCGCATCCCCCACACGCTCGGTTCCACCTATGAGTTTCGGCATGGGAGCGTTCGGGGACAACGCGATAGGAATCAAAGTCGGTCTTAGATTTTAACAAGAGCACCAAAGGATGAGAAAAACCACATACGCGACACTGCCCATCATACTGCTCATGGTCTTCCTGCTCCAAGGGAACGCCGGAGCGCAGGTATTCAGAAAAAAGATCAAGGAAGAGAATCAGGAACTCAGACAACGGGTCGATTCCCTTCAGAAAGCCTTGGACAAACTGAAGCATGAAAGCATCCTGAAAGACAGCATCGCGGGTGAGATGATCGATGTCTATGAGGAGAACAAACTCAAGACGGCGGCCGGACTGAATCCCGAGGACTATACCCAGGAGGTTACGGACAGCCTTCTGAGTATCTGGTATCTGCACCGTCAGGCCAGAAAGAACGAGGAAGGGAACGGCTACGACATGGATTCGATCCGGTTCACGTCAAACGTTCCGGACGAAGTGATGAAAGCCAGGCTGGAAAAGATGAACTCCTTCATCACCCTCCCATACAACGACAAGGTCCGCAACTACATGATACTCTATTCAGAGAAGATGCCGACCAAGATGGGCACGATCCTGGGGCTTTGCCAGTACTATATGCCGATCTTCGAGGAGACATTCAACAAGTACAACCTCCCGGACGAGCTCAAGTACATGGCCATCATCGAATCGGCGCTGAACCCGGTTGCGGTCTCAAGTGCGGGAGCGAAAGGGATGTGGCAGTTCATGTTCAGGACCGCGCAGCTCTATGGACTGGAGATCAACTCCTTCGTGGACGAGAGACTTGACCCGTTCAAGTCAGCCGATGCCGCCGCGCGTTACCTGACCGACTCCTACAACGTATTCGGAGACTGGAACCTTGCGATCTCGTCCTACAACTGCGGATCTGGCAACATCAACAAGGCCATTCGCAGGAACGGGGGCAAAAGGGATTTTTGGTCGGTCTATGACTACCTTCCGCGTGAGACCAGAGGCTATGTCCCGGCGTTCGTCGGGGCGATGTACGCCATCCATTACAGCAAGGAGTACGGACTTGCTCCGGCAAACATGCGGATGCCGGCCCAGCTGGACACATTCGAGATTCACAAGAACCTGCATTTCAAGCAGATCAGCGAGCTTGTCGGAATCTCCGTCGATGAACTCAGAAACCTTAACCCACAGTACATCAAGGATGTGATTCCAGGCGACAGCAAGACCTACATCCTCCGGATTCCATACAACTACTCCAGCGATTTCATAGCCCACGAGGACTCGATCTACACATACAAGGCTTCTGAATATCTCAACCCGCAGACCCTTGTGGATGACGGGAAGCGTTCGTCCGGTGAGACATATTCAGGCGGCACGATCACTTATAAGGTCAAGAAGGGCGACACTTTGGGAAAGATCGCGGCCAAGTACCATGTCACCGTGAACCAACTCAAGAAGTGGAACCACCTCAGAAGCACGAACCTCAGGATCGGGCAGAAGATCCGCATCTATAAGGGAGGCGGGGCGCCGACCGCATCAGCTGTCAAATCAGCCTCCAGCCAGTTGAGTTACACCGACTACACCGTGAAGGCTGGTGACTCCCTCTACAGCATCGCGAAGCATTTCCCGGGCATGACTGCCGAAAAGATCATGAAGTTCAACGGGATAGGCGAGAACATCAAGCCTGGGATGAAAATAAGGATTCCAAAGTAGCCGTCAAAACATCACCACCGCCTGAGCCTTCGCTTCCGAAACCGAAGGCTTTGGCTCTTTCATGAATGAATATGCCATTGTCGAGGCCCTGAAGTACAGTTTCAAGGCCCTCCCCCTGCCAAGCCGCAATTTGCATCCGGAAACAGCTGACAGACTCCATCCACGCCCGTAATAGGCCGGGACAGTGAAGTTACCCGGAGCGTCCCGCTCGTATGAATATATCCGGTCATCCCAATTATCGACAATGAATATGGTTCCTCGAAGATAGGCGCTGAACCAGTCTGTTTTCCGTCCACCTTCCAGGTAGGCGAGACCGGCCAGCGAACGGCACAGCAGTCCCTCAAGCCTGCCTCTGATCTTCCAGGCCGGCTTGTCTGACGGGCCGTAACGCGCCGACAGCCCTGAACTTGACCAGTCCAGATCACAACGAGCCCCGGTGCGGTATCGAAGAACCTCCTCGTAAGGACGGAAACGTTCCGTAATCCTCACAGAAAGAACCATCACCTTGGTCAACTGCAACGGCAATCTGAAAAGCACACGGACCTGTCTCTTGCTACGGTCTCTGTCCTTGACGGCAAAGTCGGCCGTAAGGAAAGCTCCCGCCTTCTCAAGCCCGACGGTGGCTCCATGCTCGTCGGAAGTCTTTGTCCAGCCTCGTATCCCTCCCGTATAATCAGAACCGAAACTTGAGGAATAACTATGGACAGCCGATGAGAGTTTCCAATCGCCTCCCAAAGGAAACACGGCTCCAAGAATGGCTCCGGGACTCTTTCCGGAGAAATCCCATGCAAACTCCCCGAAGTAATCCACCCCGCGCCATGAATGGCGGAAGTCTCCTGACAGTTTGCCGGTCTTAGGCCTAACCGGCATATTCATTGGCTCTGTCTGGCAGTAGCCTGTGAGGGATAACTGCCCGTTGCGGGAATGGAGGGTTATGTTCGCTCCTGTCATCAGAGAGATTTCGGCGGGTTTGCCGCTCTCGCACCATGAGCGAAGCCCTGGAAAGGAGGCAAACGCGGAGAGAACCATGCGCCCGGCCGTGAAGTCGGCCGCCACTCCCCTATGGCTTCCTATCCCGGACCATGACCATGACGGAGACAATCCGGATGGCCGTTTACTGAATGATGATGAAGATGACAGTCCAGACATGGACATTCCGCTCCATAGCGTAAGCCCCTGGCCGAAACGGGCGTTGAAGTCCCCGATGATGACCTTGCCGATCCTTCTCTTGCCAAAATATGTCATATTCATCGCCCACGCCGATGGAGGAAACCGCTCTTTGTCTGAATATTTAGTCCTGGCAGCCGATGAAAACTCGAAAGACTCGCCATAGTTCATTCTGTACTTGGCTCCATAGTTGAAATCCTTCCCTTTGACCGCGGAACGGGCCAAGGCCTCATTTGTCAGACGCTTTGATCCGATCTCTGTCTGACCAGGCAAAGCGTTGGAGGCGAACGAAATGAACGGTCTGAGAGCATTGGCGTAATCCTCTCCGAAACCGTCAACAGCAGCGAGTTCCGAGACGGAAAGCACATCACCATTCCGCAAGCGATAGTCCATCAGGCTCGCCACCTGGTACTGACTCATAAGTCCGCATGTGGCCATACGGCTTCTTGACACAAGATTGATTTCCAACGGACTGGATGCCAATACGGAGAATCTTTCCATCTCCTGCTCGTCCAGTTCCTCCTCGGAATCCGCGCCGGACAGATATAATATCGCCTTCATGAGGTCGTCAGACTGAGCTGTCAGATCAGCCTGAAACAAAGGCACCGCGAGCAACAACGCGGCAGTGAAGTTTTTCAGGATATTCATGATTCGTGATGTTTATGCCAAGAGATTCACATCCCTTTAAGTTCAGGCCGGCAAGGTAAGGCAAGTAAACGTAAAAAACGAAAAGAAACATAAAACATAGGTATGTTTTTTCTGTTTTTTTAAGGAATATTGCCTAATTTTGTTTTTTACTATAAACAACGAACCACAATGAGCAACGTCAGACTATTTGACAAGTCATTCAAGCCGTTCATTCCGAACGAGCGGCTTGAGGAAGCCATCGACAACGTAGCCGAGAAGATCAACCATGATTTCAACGGGTGCACAGATTGCCCGGTACTCCTTTGTGTCCTCAACGGATCACTGATGTTCACGTCCGAACTGATGAAGAGGCTCACGTTCAACTGCGAGCTGGTCTGCATCAAGCTTTCGTCCTACAACGGCACCCACACCACAGGCAACGTGCGCGAGGTCATGGGCTTGACCAGAAGCATCGAGGGCAAGAGGGTGATTGTCGTGGAAGACATTGTGGACAGCGGCAACACCATCGTGGCTCTCAAGGAGCTCCTCAAAGAGAAAGGCGCTGTCGAGACAAGGATCTGCACGATGCTCCTCAAACCGGCATCCTACACAAAGGACGTGAAGCTAGATTATGTGGCGATGGAGATTCCGGATGACTTCATTGTCGGCTTCGGGCTTGACTACAACGAGATCGGAAGAAACCTCAAAGACATTTATGTATTGGACACAGATATGAAATACTTTATTCTTTTTGGCCCTCCGGGCGCCGGGAAAGGCACCCAGGCCTCAGCAATGGTTGAAAAATACAATCTCTGCCACATCTCCACCGGTGAGCTTCTCCGCGGTGAGATCGCCAAGGGTACTGAGCTTGGCCTCAAGGCAAAGGCTCTGATCGACGCCGGCGAGCTCGTTCCGGACGAGGTTGTGGAAGGCATGATCGAGAACAAGTTCAAGACCGTGACCGGAGTCTCCGGCTTCCTTCTTGACGGATTCCCTCGCACCATCGCCCAGGCCGAGGCTCTTGACAAGATGCTCGCTAAGAACGGCGAGGCTGTCACATCCGTTGTCTCCATCATGATCCCCGACACGATGATCATGGAGCGCATCAAGCACAGGGCCGCGATCGAAGGCCGCGCCGATGATGCCAGGGACGAGACAATCAACAACCGCATCAAGACCTACCATGAGAAGACCGAACCGCTTGTGGAGTACTACAAGAAGGCAGGCAAGTACGAGGAGATCGACGGCACCGGGACCATCGAGGAAGTCCGCGGAAGGATATTCACAATGATGGACAAGGCATAGTCAATGATGATTGGTTCACTTTTGGTCACCGTTCTGCTCGCGGGTTCTCCGTTGAAGTTGAACGGTGATAATATTTCACAGATTGTCAATGAATTGACAACCGAGGAGAAGGCTGCCCTGCTGGTAGGCAGCGGAGCGAAAGCCTTCGACGGAGTCGGCTACACGACCCTCTACGTAAAGGGTTCCGCCGGAACAACCCACCCGATAGAAAGGCTGGGCATCCCGGCTATCGTGCTGGCGGACGGCCCTGCGGGAGTCAGGATCGACGACCGCCCATGCACCAAGTTCCCGATCGGAACCTCCCTCGCCTCCACCTGGAATCCATCGCTTGTCGAGGAGGTCGGCGGAGCCATCGGCAATGAGGTTCTCGAATATGGAGTCGATGTCCTGCTCGCCCCTGGCATCAACATCCAACGCAATCCTCTGTGCGGCAGAAACTTCGAATATTACTCCGAAGATCCTCTTCTGGCCGGCAGGGTCGCGGCTGGCTACATCCGCGGAATCCAGAGCCAAGGAGTCGGAACATCCATCAAGCATTTCGCCGCTAACAATCAGGAACTCAACAGGCTCTACCTTGACGCAAGGGTTCCCGTCCGGGCACTGCGCGAAATCTACCTGAGGAACTTCGAGATCGCCATCAAGGAGAGCGATCCGTGGACCGTCATGACATCGTACAACTATGTCAACGGGACATTGGCCGCAGAGAACCACGACCTGGCGACAGGAGTTCTTCGTGATGACTGGGGCTACAAAGGTGTGGTCATGACAGACTGGGCCGCGGGATTATATTCAGACAAGATGGTCGCAAGCGGCAACGACATGATCCAGCCGGGCAGCGACGAGCACTACAATCGTCTCGTCAACTCCATGACCGACGGCTCATTGCCTATGCCGGTGGTTGACACGGCAGTGGCGAGACTCCTGAGGCTCATCGTCAAATGTCCTCGGTTCAAAGGGTATGAATATTCCAATAAACCGAACCTCCGGCACAATGCGTCTGTGGCCCGGAAAGCCGCCGAGGAAGGAATCGTGCTGCTGAAGAACGATGCGGCTTCCCTGCCTTTGGCACCTGAGTCGAAGATCGCGCTGTTCGGAGTGACTTCCTACGAGTTCATCACCGGAGGCACAGGAGCCGGAAACGTCAACGGCTCATACGTTATAGACCTCAAGAAGGGGCTTTCCGACGCGGGATTCGGACTGGACAAAACGACAGACGACTTCTACAAAGACTGCCTTAGATACGAAAGGTTCAATACCCGCAGGATCAACAGCAAGTTCGACAAATGGTTCGTGGATGCCGAACGTCCGGCCGAGGCCATGCCGTCCAAAGCCGTGCTGGAGCAGGCCGCAAAGGAAGCCGACAAGGCCGTCATAACCATCGGTCGCATATTCGGTGAAGGCAAGGACAGACTCTACCAATTCAGTTATCTGCTGTCCGACGCCGAGATGAGGCTTATCAAGGGAGTCTCGACAGCGTTCCACAAGGAGGGCAAAAAGCTGATTGTCGTGCTGGATGTCGGCGGAATCGTGGACATGACCGCATGGCAGGACATGGCCGACGCAATCGTCATGAGCTGGCTTCCGGGATGCGAGGCCGGACATGCCATAGCCTCAGTGCTTTCCGGTAAGGAAACTCCGAGCGGAAGGCTTCCGATGAGCATTCCTGTAAGCTATTACGATGACCCGACGGCCGGAACCATGCCTCAGATCCTCACCGACAAACCGGTCAACTACTCGTTCCACCGTCCGGCTCCAGCCGGAGTCACGAAACGGTACGACATCGAGAACATCGACTACGTCAACTACCGTGAAGGCATCTACTGCGGCTACAGGTACTACATCACCAAGAAGATCCGCACCGCCTATCCGTTCGGCTTCGGCCTGAGTTACACGGACTTCAGGTACAGCGGAATGACCGTGGAGGACGCCGGTGATGAATATGTCGTCAACCTGACCGTGGAGAACACCGGCAAATATTCCGGAAAGGAGGTCGTCCAGATCTACGTCAAAGCCCCCGGCAAGGACATGGACAAACCTACCCGCGAGCTGAAAGGCTTCACAAAGACGGATGTGATAGCCCCGGGAAAATCACAGACAGTAGAGATAAGGATCCCGAAGAATCTCCTCGCCTCCTATGACGAGCAGCGCTCCGGCTGGGCTACCGAGAAAGGAACATATTCCTTCATCGCGGCCAAAAACGCCGAGACACCGGTTCTTGCGAGGAAAATCAGGATAAAGGATGCCTCTTTCACCCCGACCGGCAACTACCTCCGCGCCTTACCGCTCTTCATTGAGCGGTAAGGCAGCCGAGCGGCAACAAAACAACGCCACATACCGTGGAGCCTAATCGATTGGAAATCATCGAGATCCCAGAGCGTCCTTCCACCCATTGGAGGACGCTCTGTTATATCACTCATAGTGAAGTATTTATCCTCCACGGTCACGATTTATGAAAAGTCAAGTCAGGAAGAATTATCATAATCTCACGGCGAACAGGCTCCGCACTACCTTCGACCTGCTCATCATAACGCCAGAACACTTGGAACCTGACCTTGGCCTCGACCGGTGAATATCCTTTGGAAGCCGTTTTGGCAAGTTTTTCACGGAACGAGGCCGAGAATTTCAAAACCGTCCTGCGGCAACCGTCGATCTCGGCGGACAGGTAGTCACCATCAAGCTCAAGTCTGGTTCCGGAATGCAGACTCCGCAACAGGTTTTGGTTGCCTTTGAACATATCCAGCACGACATCCCGATGCGAAAGCTGCATCAGAACCTCCTCCGGTGAGCCATAGACAGAATCATCTCCAACCATCACGGCGCGGGACACTTCATCTGTGAATATGTCCGCATTGTCAAAATGCACCGATAGGTTGTTCTTAGCCCTGGTCATTCCGACATAGACCATCCGGCGCTCCTTGTCGGTCACATTATGTAGTCCCTTCAGCGAGACATACACGTTGTCATATTCACAACCTTTGGCTTTGTGTATGGTTGAGACGACTACCTCCGAATCCTTGGACCTCGTGAAATCCTCAAGTTGAGACTCCAGCAGAAAGTTCTCAAAATCAGTGATGTACTTACGGGTTGGATATTCATCATTAAAAGCGGCCAGACAGTTCTCAAGCAGATCAAGGCATCCACTGTCACTGAAACGGCGCCGCACGGCATCCGCCGCTTCAGCCCACGTCACATCATCGAGGCAGGCGGAGTCATATTTCCGGATGGCGTCAAGAAAACTTCTGAACTCGGCGAGGTCTGAAAGCTGGAATCCTTCTCGGGATTGAATCAGCCTGGCTTTCCGTCCGGACTTGTTAAGCAAAGCCGATATCACCAAGGCATCGTCATTCGTGGCGGTAAGAACGCAGACGTTGCCAGGGCTTCCGTCCGAAACGATCTCATTAACAATGGCCTGTTCATAGTCGGGAGTGGAATGACGGACCAAACGGATATTCCCTGGATCAATTCTCTTACCTACGATCGGATCGGACTTCAAACGTACGGATATTCCTTTAACGTAGGAGTTCGCCAGAGAGATGACCGTCTGGGAGCTTCTGAAATTCTCCAGCATATTATAGACAGACGCTCCATATTCAGTGATCAGGGATTTCATATTCCCGGAGTCTGATCCACGGAACTCGTAGATGTTCTGGTCATCGTCACCGACCGCTATGACCCTCATATCCTCATTGCAACGGATAAGTTCCTTGACCAGAGCGAATTCTTGCTCACCAAGGTCCTGTGCCTCGTCGATGACAAGGATTGACTTGGTTATCCGGCTCCTTTCAACCCTGCCTGAACGAATCTCCACGACAGCGTCGGCGACAATATGTTCGGAACCCTCGACCGTTCCCTTCCTGCCAAGAATGTCAAATGAATATGAATGGAAAGTCTTGATCTCGACATATTCGGCGGCGTTGCCGATCAGAGCCTTGAGCCGCTTCTTGAACTCCGTAGCCGCGGCCCTTGAGAATGTCAGCATCAGAAGCTGCTCGGACTTGACATCCTCCAGAAGGATCAAAGAGGCCAGCTTGCGCACGAGGACATAGGTCTTGCCGCTTCCAGGTCCGGCCGGAACCACGATGGACCTTGATTCGCTGTCATTGATTATGTCTGACTGTGTCCCGGTCAGACTTCCGAACAGCTCTTCGTACTTTTTCTCGCTGATGTTCCTGTCGATTCTTTTCGCCTCCTTCGAATCGAAATATTTCTTTATGAAAGCCTTGAAATCCAGCACAAAATAGTCGTGGACATATTCCATAGCCCGATTTTTGTCGGACACCATCATATTCGCATATTTTCCGATGATGTGGATCTGCTGGATCCGCTGCTTGTAGAAGTCGTCCAGATTGTGGTAATCGTCCTTTTTGTAGCGGCATTTGCTGTCTTTGAGCCGTTCGATCTGCAACTTGTTGTACAAGACCATAAAGCCGCCTTCCAGGTTCAGGATTCCGGTCTTCGCGAGGAACAGGAGCGCCTCTTCGGCCATCCCGACATCAATCTTTTCCGGGAAAAGAGCGCTGTCGTTGTAGTCACCGACAAGTCCGGCCAACGAGAACCCGACCTTGACCTCGCCGTCCTCCTCTTTATTATTATCCTTGAAACGATAGACGATGAACGAAGCGATTGAGTTCCTGACAGCGATCTGCTTTTCCAGATCCGAGGCCGAAACCTTAGCCGCTATCTGAATATAATCGTCCGTGACCGGGCGCTTTTCGATGTAGTGCCTTATCGTCCAGAAAAACAGGATTGTACGGATGTCTTTCACGGAGGACCTTGCGATTCCGGAAGCGATCGCTTTCTCGTTTATCTCCTTCAGACTGAATTTAGTGCACTCGCCGATGACTGTCTCGACGAGGAATTTCTCCAGCTGGATGTAATATTTGAATTTCCTGAGCTGGCCAAGCCGGAGGTAGGCCGTCATATCGTCGTCCTTGGCGAGGATTCCGGCCACACGCATTCTCTCCACGATACTGATCACCTTGCGGGTCTCGATGCCGAGCATATCCGAAAGATAGTCAACACGGGACTCCGCCTCGGCGGTCCCGGCGCGGGAACGGCTGCGCTCCGAGATCAATGACTTGATGATTCTTCTGGCGTCCAGTTTGTCATCCTCAGTGAAATCCGGGCATCGTTCTATCCGCTCCGAAGCCTCGTCCATATTCCTCGGGACAATGCTTGTCGCGAATATTCTCGGGCTGTTCATCCCGCGTCTCAGATAACCGGCGGTCTCCAGGGCGGCAATCGCGCTTTTCACCTTGGTCTCAACGTCCCGGATTTCCTCCCAACCTGCCTTGCGGGCTATCTCCAAAGCGGAGATGTGGATGCAGTCGTGCTTTGCCGTAAGTTTCTTGACAGCGCTCCAGACTTGGTTTATCTCGCTCAAAGTGAGTTTAGTCTGGTTAAGGAGGACGAAGTGTTTGTTAAGGTCGTCGTCATTATAAAGGACGTAACACTCCGCCTGCGAGTTGACATCACGCCCCGCCCTTCCCGCTTCCTGAATATAATTCTCCAGCGAATCCGAAATCTCGTAGTGGACAACCAGACCGACATCGCTCTTGTCCACTCCCATCCCGAACGCTGATGTGGCCACGATTATCCTGACCTTGCCGCTCATAAAATCATCCTGAGCCTTGACCTTTGTATTGACCTCCATCTGACCGTGGAAGGCCTTCGCGTCAAACCCGTCCTTGCCGAGCCTTTCAGCGATTTTCTCCGCGGCTTTGGTTCTGGTCACATAAACGATGGCCGGACATTTTGTGCCGTCAAGCAAATTCCTCAGGGTCTGGTATTTATCCTCATCGGAAGCCCTGAACAGAACAGTATATCGAAGATTAGTGCGGGCAACATCAGTCGTGAAACGCTTCAAGGTTATCCCAAGCCGGTCCCGGAAATAGTCGCAAATGTCGCTGATCACCTTCGGTTTCGCGGTCGCCGTGAAGCAGGAGACCGGAATCGGAGTGTCAAGGCCTTTACTCTCCTGAAGATGCTTGATGAACTCCCCGATGAACATATATTCAATCCGGAAGTCCTGACCCCAGGCGGAGAAGCAATGCGCCTCGTCAATCACGATTCGGACCAAGGTTCTGGACATCAGAACCTTCTCGATGGTCTTGGAGCGGAGTTGCTCCGGGGCGATGTAAAGCAGCGAGGCCTCCCCGGACTCGACCCTCTCCAAAGCGTTGCGGCGTTCAATCGGAGACAGCAAGCCATTGATATAGACGGCTTCCGAGATTCCTTTCTTCTCCAGATTCTCAACCTGATCCTTCATCAGGGATTGGAGCGGTGAGATCACGACGGTCAGCCCTCTGACGGTCTCCCCTGCCATCAATGCCGGCAGTTGGAATGTCAGCGACTTCCCTCCGCCGGTCGGGAATATGGCAAGCAACGATTCACCTTTAATCGCTGCTTTTGCCGCATTCTCCTGCAGCGGCTCCCCTCCGAAAGTCCTGAAACGGTCGTAGCCGAACCACTTTTTCAATGAATATTCCGCATTCAGTTTTTGTGAGCAATACGCGCAGCGGGCATCTCCGCAGTTCACGGCCCTTAAACCTCTTATCACATTCTCGACACTCGGATAGTTGTGAAGAATCCACGCCGGAGTTATGGAATTTCTGTCATCAGTGCTGATCAAGGCAGCCGCATAGGCGCATTCCACCTTGTGATCCCTAACAAAAGACTCGACATTTGAATGCTCGCAAATCTTGCCTTTAAATAACTCTCGGAAGATGTCCGCAGTGGATTTCCGGAAAAAGAACGGCTTCCTTGAGGGGACATATTCAATGCTTTTGAAAAATCCTGAGAAGTGGATATCCTCGTTCAGCAGATCATAGTACAGCTGCTGGAAATCCTTGTCCAAGGCCTTGAACGCTCTGACCTCATCCTCATAGAGAGATTGCGCCTTCAAACTGTCATTCAACGGGTTATTCAGTTCTTCCGTAAGGATCTTGTCATCCTTGAGAAGTTTATGGTAAGGCTTCCGCGGGAAAAGCAGCGGCGAGAGATAAAGGGTATCGACAAGGACATATTCCTTTCTAAGGAATGGTTTCAGGTACTTGATGTCGTGCCCGATGATATTATGCCCGCAAAGACAATCGCAGTCAGAGACAAAGTCCGCAAACTCCGGAATCCTCGCGGAATGAAACCCCTGCCCGGCTTTCACTCCCCCGATGTCCAGAATCCTGCCTTTGCCATCTATTTCAAGGTCAATGAAGGCGATTTTCATCATAATGAATATCCCGATTGCTTCAACTCGTTGATTATCGGTGCAAAAATAACATTATTTTGCAAAACTATCATCCATAGAACAATATGATAAATTTTAGAATATTTTCTAATAAATATAGTAGATATTCTAAAAATTATCTATATTTGCGACAGACCAATTATATTGCGATATGAAACACACATTGACAGCGAAAGAAGAGGAACTTATGAATATCTTCTGGAAAAAGGGTGAGATGTGCATCCGTGACCTTGTGAACAGCCTTCCGGAACCAAGGCCGAGCTATACTACGGTCTCGACCCAAGTGTCGTTCCTTGAGAGCAAGGGATTCCTCACACGCCGTCCTATAGCCAACACGTTCATCTACGAGGTACGCATATCCGAAAAGGAGTACAGAGGCACGACAATCAGCGGCATAGTGGAGAGGTATTACAACAACTCTTTCGCCAGCGTGGTCTCACAGTTTCTTGAGGATGAAAAACTTGACGTAAACGAGTTAAAAGAAATAATAGCTCAGATAGAAGGCAAGCGCTAATATTCCATCTTATGCTCACCTTCATAATATATGAATTGAAAGTCGCGGCGACGCTCATCACGTTCTACCTCTGCTTCAAGTGCTTCCTAAGCCAGGAGAAGATGCATAGGGTGAACAGGATCGTCATCCTCGCAACCTCTGTGCTGTCATTCATCCTACCGCTATGCGTCATAACGGTTCACAAGACGGTATATATTCCCGAAGCTACTGTTTTCGGAATATCAGGAGATGCGGTAGAGGTGCCCACTCCTATCATCGAAAGCCTTGGCGGAGTATCCTGGGAACCATTTATCATAGCAACATTCTGGATAGGAGTTGTTTATGTTCTTGGCAGAACAGCTTTTGGAATATGGCGGGTCGCCAGATTGGTCTGGAATGGGGAAAGAAAGGAAATCCACGGCAGCGAGGTGATAGTGTGCGACAAAAATATTCCTCCGTTCAGCTGGATGAAATGGATTGTGATGAGCAGAGACGACTTTGAAAGCGGCAACATACATATTCTTGAACACGAAAAGGCTCACATCAGGCTTGGGCACTCAAAAGACATTCTTCTGTTTGACATAATGTCGGCTTTCCAATGGTTCAATCCAGCGGTATGGCTTCTCAAGCGAGAGCTCCGGGCCATCCACGAATATGAAGCTGACGACGCAGTCCTCCGACAAGGTGCGGACATAAAGGAATACCAATATTCATTAATAAGAAAAGCTGTCAGTGCGAGCGGCTACTCAATCACTAACAGCTTTAATCACAGTACCCTTAAAAATCGTATTACTATGATGTCAAAATCAAACGCAACCGCGATGAGGGGACTGAGAGTCCTCTACATCCTGCCGCTTGTCTGCGGTGCCCTGGCTCTGAACGCCAGAACAGTCACAAACTGCAAAGTTACTGAAAATTCTTCAGTCTCGGATGACTCGACAGTAAAGGTTGAGATCCAAAAAGACGGCGGTGGGACCATTCATTATTATGCGAATGGCGAGAGTATCGCATACAAAGACATTCCGGAAGCCGTCAATTCCTTGATAGGCAGTGACAAAGAGGCCAAGGTGGAAATCATCGCTCCAGCTGAAATCAGCTGCGGAATCATCGATGACCTCAGGGAACAGCTCCGGAGCGTGCCGGCTCTGAAAGTGCAATACTCCAGCCCGAACCTCGGTAGCGTGCCGATGCGTCTTCCTCCTGCCAATAAAACCGTCGAAAAGATCGGAGTCAAATTGATTGAGCTTCCAGATGCGGTCAAGAATATGCCGAAAGAGATGGTGCGCCACCTAAAGATCAACAAGGATGGCAAGTATTTGTACGACACGAACCTCATTATGCAAAGCGAGCTTTTGAATATGGCCGCTGGATCTATCCGTAAAAACCACCAGACGATGATATGCCTTCAGACGGACAGAGCCACATCATACGGAACGTACGTCACCGCTCTGAAAGAATTATCCAACGCCGTCTCACTAATCAGGAATGAATATGCCAACGAACATTTCGGAAAAGCGTTCGAAGATTTGGACGACGCTGAGCGTAGTTTGGTCCTGAAGGAGATCCCACAGAACATCATCGAGCTCACCCCGAGAACAACTCCAAGTGTCAGGTAAGCCATTAACCTGACACGCATAAGGTAACATATTTTTGCGATTATCAATAAATGCCACATCAATTCATTGACTCGTGTTACCTTCTTCCATTGCCGCACCTTCTAACAGTGATTCAATCGATCAAAATGTCCACCGAAACGGCATAATACCGGAGAAACTTTGTAATATCATCGGTTTGTCCGGGAAAGAGGACTTCTGCCGGACAAAACTCTGCCTTTGTAATGTCGCACTTGCTTTTTGACTCATATTCGCTCATTATTTCAGAATAACCTTTCTTTCCCAAACTTTTACTATCTTTGTATGATTGAAGGCTTCGGGGAGGAACAGCGTGAAGAACACGATTAGAAAAAGGTGTTTTACAGCGCGCAATGGTGCCGCACAAAACCCGCACGGGAGTCTGCGCAATCATTTGACAAATTGATTTATAGAGTACTATGCCGGACAGCAATTTCATAGACTACGTGAAGATCTGGTGCGCTTCGGGGCACGGGGGTGCGGGATCGATGCATCTCTACAGGGCGAAGTATGTGCCTAAGGGGGGACCGGACGGCGGAGACGGAGGCCGTGGGGGACATATCATCCTTCGGGCCAATCCGCAGTTCTGGACGCTTATCCACCTCAAGTACCGCAAGCACATCAAGGCAGAGGAAGGAGGACACGGAGAGGGCGGACTTCGCACCGGCAAGAACGGAGAGGACATCATTCTGGACGTGCCGGTGGGTACCGTGGCGAAGGACGCGGAGACCGGAGAGGTGCTGTTCGAGATGATGGAGCCGGGAGAGACGCGGATTCTCTGCAAGGGAGGACGTGGCGGTCTGGGCAACAACAACTTCAAGACAGCCACCAACCAGACTCCAAGGTATGCGCAGCCGGGAGAGGATGGGCAGGAAGGATGGTTCATCCTGGAGCTCAAGGTGCTGGCTGATGTGGGGCTTGTAGGCTTCCCTAACGCCGGAAAATCAACCTTGCTGGCGGCGATCACGGCGGCGAAACCTAAAATCGCCAACTACGCTTTCACGACGCTGGAGCCGAATCTTGGAATCGTACAATATTATGACGATCAGTCATTTGTAATGGCGGATATCCCTGGAATCATAGAAGGGGCGCACGAAGGAAGAGGCATAGGAATACGCTTCCTCCGCCACATCGAAAGGAACTCGGTGCTGCTCTTTATGGTCTCCGCGGAAGAGGACGACATCAAGGCAAGCTACGAGACCCTGCTCAACGAGCTTAAGGAATATAACCACGAACTTCTGGACAAGGATCGGGTTCTGGCCATCACCAAATGCGACCTGATCGACAAGGACATCGAGAAAGAAATCGAGCCGTCGCTGCCTAAGGGAATTCCTCACGTGTTCATCTCATCGGTCAGCGGTGAGGGGATCAAGGACTTAAAGGATATGCTATGGTCAGCGCTTCACTCATAGGATTCCTGCACAGGATTGATCAGAACGCCACCCTGTTTCTGAACAGTTTCAGCACGCCGGCAACGGACCAGCTCTGGATGCTGATGTCGGACAAGACGGTGTGGATCCCGGCGTATGCGATCTGCGCATATTTCCTGTTCAGAAGGCTTGGATGGAAAAAGGCTCTGGTTGTGCTGGTTTCTGTCGGAATCGCGTTCGGGCTGTGCGACCAGTTCTCCACGATCGTAAAACATTCAGTCGATAGACTCAGGCCAAGCTACAGCGCGAGGATGCTCCTCGGAGGGCTGAACGTGCTGGAAGGCCGCGGAGGGTTCTACGGGTTCTTCTCGGCGCATGCGGCAAATGCCTTCGCCCTTGTGATGTGCCTGATCATCGGATTCAGAAACGATCGCACACACACCTACAACGGCTTCTACAAGTTCGCGTTGACGTGGGCGGCGTTGGTGGCTGTCAGCAGGATATTCGTCGGGAAGCATTACCTCGGTGATGTGATTGTCGGGACAATTGTCGGACTGACAATAGGTTACTTTGTCGGAATGCTTGCCAGATATGTCATCCAGACTCGCATCGACAAAGTACCTGTCACTGGGCTCACTATGATTTTTGACGAGAGGAAGTTCCCTATAACTCTGACAAAATCTTCTCCATCCGGATCCCGCGGGAACCTTTGATGAGGATTGTGTGGTTGGAGATTGGGTTTGACTTCAGCCAAGTAACCAGATCATCCGAGGTCGGGAACCATTTCGTATTTGAGGGGGACACTTCGCTGGTTGGCGAACATTGTCGAACCACAGGCTCAGCGCCCAAAGCGAACGGATGGCGAGCCTGTCGAACCATCTGTTCCGAGTCAAGAGCTTTACCGAATTCTTCACCCACAAGGCAGACAAGATCCAAATCCATCAATGCCAATTTCTTTAATATGGCAATATGCTCGGCGACAGACTCCGTGCCAAGTTCACGCATATCCCCTATCATTACGGCTTTATGTGCAGCCTGCACAGTGGCAAGGTTGTCAAGAGCGGCCGCCATACTCGTCGGATTGGCGTTGTAGGCATCCTCTATCAAAATGTTGCGATCTGTCTTTTCCAACTGCGAGCGGTTGTTTTTAGGAATATATTCACTCACGGCCTGGATTGCGTCTTCGAGGGACACTCCGAAATGGAGGCCTACAGCGATGGCGGCGGCTATGTTGTTGGCATTGTACGAACCGGCCAGGTGAGTTTCGAGGCACAGCAGGTTTTCGGTGCCTTCTTTCGTTTCGACAGGCTCAGCGACTGAGTCAGGAATGGCCATCCGGACAAAAGGATGGTACGCATCGGACGGCAGAACCATAGCGTTCCAATAACCGATGCCATATTCAATGACCTTCAAGCCTTTACGCTCGGCGGCCATAGCGGCCAGATTCTCATCATCAGCATTCAGGAATATGCTTCCTCCGTGCTCGGAAATATAGTCGTACAATTTTCCCTTGGCCTTCTTCACGCCCTCAAAACTACCGAACCCAAGCAGGTGCGCCTTGCCGACATTCGTGATAATACCATAGTCAGGCTCGCAGACCTTCACCAGTTTCTCGATGTCATCCGGATGATTCGCCCCCATCTCAATGACTGCAAGCTGCGTCTCGGAATTGATGTTCAGGACAGACAGAGGCACTCCGATGTCATTGTTCAGATTGCCTTGCGTGGACGTGACGTTGTACTTCACGGACAACACTCTCGTGATCAGTTCCTTGGTGGTAGTCTTGCCGTTGGTTCCGGTCAATCCTATGACAGTCAGACGTTTGCCATCCACAAAAGTGTTCTCACGATGGTGACGTGCGAGAGCCTGCAAGGCCTCCAGCGTGTCCGGCACGACAATCAGACGGGCATCTCCCGAAGCAGCCGCTGTCGAACCTTCATCCACCACGGCATAACGTGCCCCTGCCTCAAGAGCTTTGAGAGCATATTCATTACCATCGAAATTTTCGCCTTTCAGTCCGAAGAACATCTCGCCGCCGCTGATGGCACGGCTGTCCGTCGTCACACGCCCGCATTCCTTGAACGCGGCATATAGTCTCTGTATGTCCATATTCGTTTTCAATTCTCTATCTATAACTAAAATCCTCCCCACCCAAGGGGAGGAATCATATTCAAGAAAGATAATTCACTTCTTTCCCGTGCTGCCCCATCCACCTGCACCACGCTCGGTTTCAGAGAGAACTTCAACATCCTCCCACTCAACCCGCTCGTGGCGGGCGACAACCATCTGGGCGATGCGTTCGCCGGGAACAATCTCGAACGGCTCGTTGGATAGGTTGACCAGCGAAGTCTTCAGTTCCCCACGGTAATCCGCATCCACGGTCCCGGGGCTGTTGATCACGGTGATGCCGTGCTTCGTGGCAAGGCCGCTGCGAGGGCGGACCTGCGCCTCATAGCCAACAGGAAGTTCAATGAATATGCCCGTGGGCACCAGAACCCTTTCCAATGGCTTCAGCACAATCGGCTCGGTGATGTTCGCCCGAAGGTCCATCCCGGCCGACGCCTCAGTGGCGTAAGCCGGGTCGGGCCATTGGCTTTTGTTTACTATCTTGACTTTCAATGCATTCATATTCTCATGTCAGAATATTCATTAAAAAAAGTGCACCCTATCATATTCATAGGGCACACCTTTATATTCATTAAGCGTTAGCTTCTTCAGACTCTTTCTTGTCCGGGATGATGAGGTTCAGGATAACTCCGACGACTGACGCGAGGCCGATGCCGGCGAGTGAGAACTTGCCGAAGCTGATGACAGCGCCGCCGATTCCGATGGTCAGGATGAGGGAGGCGATGATCAGGTTGCGGGTCTTGTTCATGTCAATCTGAGCCTTCACAAGGTTGCTGATTCCGACGGATGCGATGCTACCGAAAAGAAGGAGCATAATGCCACCGAGAACGGCAGTCGGGATGGTCTGGATCGCCGCGCCGACCTTTCCGACAAGGGAAATCAGAATAGCGGAAAGAGCGGCGATTCTCATACAAGCCGGGTCTGTCACCTTGGTGAGCGACACGGCGCCGGTCACTTCTGAATATGTCGTCACAGGAGCGCCGCCGAGGAATGCCGCGAGGGTGCAGGCAAGACCGTCGCCCAGCATCGTACGGTGAAGGCCAGGATCCTTGACGAAATCCTTACCGGCGATCTCGCTGATGGCATAGACATCACCAACGTGCTCGATGATCGGAGCGATGGCCACAGGAGCCATAAACACGATCGCCTGCCAGGAGAGGCTCATCTTCGAGAAATGCGGAAGCTGGAACCAAGGAGCGTTCGCGACTCCCGAGAAATCCATTGAGCTTCTGTAGAATATCACGGCCACGATGTAGCCGGCGAGTGCGCCGAACACAACCGGGATGAGCTTTATCATACCTTTACCCCAGCACGAGCAGATGATCGCCACAAAGAGCGACACGAGAGCCAGGATCCAGTTCTTGCTGGCCATATCGACTCCCGTTCCGGCCAAGGAAAGACCGATGAGGATGATGACCGGTCCGATCACGATCGGCGGGAATAGTTTCTTGATGAACTTGACACCGAACAACTTGACCAGAAAACTCATCAGAATGTACACAAGTCCCACAGCGACGAGCCCGCAGAACATTCCCGACAGTCCGTAGAGTTCGGTAGCCTTGATGATCGGGGCTATGAACGCGAAGCTGCTGCCGAGATAGATCGGAACCTTGCCTCCGGTGACAGCATGGAAAAGAAGAGTGCCGAGACCGGCCGCGAGGAGAGCGATAGCTGGATCGAATCCTACCAGAAGTGGAACCAGTACTGTGGAACCGAAAGCTACAAACATGAACTGAACTCCGACAATGGATTGTTTCAGTGGGGATAAGGTTTGTTGTGACATAAATATTAAGTTATTTAGAAGCTCGAATATACAAAACGGCGGCGATAATACCGAATATCACGTTAGGAAGCCAAAGTGCGACCACCGGAGGCAACGCTCCCGAATAGACGAACATCTGGCTGAACCGCATGAAGAGGATGTAGGTGAAACTGAGACCGATACCTATTCCTATGTTCAGGCCGATGCCTCCCCTTCGTTTTCTGGAGGAAAGGCTCACACCCATAAGGGTCAGGATGAAAGCCGAGAATGGTAAAGCTAGACGGTTGTGTTTCTCGATGAGCGCGTACATCACGTTGGCGTCTCCCCTCATCTTCTGGGTGGCGATCAACTCATCAAGCTGTTCCGCGGGCAAGGTCTCGACTGTCTTCTTGTTGCGATAAAAATCAGTGACTGTCAGGTTCAGCACGGTGTCCAGCTCCGCACCGGTGGTCACACGGTCCTGAAGACCTTCCGTATATTCCCTTATGAAGTAATTCTTCAGTTTCCAGCCATTGAAAGTGCTGTCCCAGACCGCCTTCTCGGCGGAAATCTTCTTGACGAGCTTGTTGTCCTCTATGTCTTCCAGACTGAATTCGTAGGCGGTGTTGTTCCATGAACTGAAAGATTCGACCGAGACGAACTTCCCTGGATTAATCTGATAATGTACATTACTGGAGGACAATGAGTTCCTGTGTTTTATATATTTTAGTTCGAAATTTATTCGCTTGACGTTCGCCCTCGGAATCACCCAGAGGTTGAGAGAAAGGGAAAGCGTGGCGATCAGCAAAGCGGAGACCATATACGGCACCATCATCCTCTTGTAGCTTACGCCGCAGGACAGAATGGCGATGATCTCGCTGTTGGCCGCCATTCTGGAGGTGAAGAATATGACCGTGATGAACACGAACAGCGGACTGAACATATTCACAAAATACGGGACGAAGTTCACATAATAGTCGAAGACGATGGCGTGAAGAGGAGCCTTGTTCTCGACGAAATGGTTGATCTTCTCGCTGATGTCGAAGATTATGACGATTCCGATGATGAGAAGAAGGGCTATAAAGAAGGTCATTATGAACTTCTTTATGATGTACCAGTCTATCTTCTTCAGTCCCACGTTCATATTCCTAAAGTCTTGAGCTTATTTTTTTTACGGTCACATCCTTCCAAGAGGCGAAATCCCCCGCCTCGATGTGCAGACGCGCCTCTCTGACAAGGTCGAGGTAGAAGGCAAGATTGTGCTCGCTCGCTATCATCGCGGCGAACATCTCCTTCGCGATGAAAAGATGATGCAGGTATGCTCTTGAATATGTCCGGTCGACGAACGACGCTCCGTCCGGATCGATCGGCGAGAAATCCTCCGCCCACTTGGAATTACGCATATTCATTATGCCGTTCCACGTGAAGAGCATTCCGTTGCGGCCGTTGCGGGTAGGCATCACGCAGTCGAACATATCCACTCCCCTCGCGATTCCCTCAAGGATGTTGGCAGGCGTGCCGACTCCCATCAGGTAGCGTGGCCTGTTGTCCGGCAGGAGCGGGCAGACGAGTTCCAGCATCTCGTACATCTTCTCGGTAGGCTCCCCTACCGCAAGTCCGCCGATCGCGAAACCGCCGACAGCCTCACTGTCTCCGACGAGGCTGACAGCGTGGTCAACCGCCCGTTTGCGGAGTTCCGGATAGACACAACCCTGGATGATCGGGAACATAACCTGATTGTACCCGTACAGAGGCTCGGTCTCACAGAAATGCTTGAAATAACGCTCAAGCCATCCCTGAGTCAGTTTAAGAGACTTGGCAGCGTACTTTTCGTCAGCGTCACCTGGACAGCACTCGTCAAGCGCCATCATTATGTCAGCGCCGATAACTCTCTGGGTGTCAACGTTATTCTCAGGTGTAAAAGTGTGCCTCGAACCATCAATGTGAGACTGGAAACGGCAACCCTCCTCGGTGATTTTTCTGATTTTGGTCAAAGAGAACACCTGGAATCCGCCGCTGTCCGTCAGGATCGGTCTGTCCCAGTTCTCAAACTTGTGAAGTCCGCCGACCTTTTTCAAGGTGTCGAGACCCGGCCTCAGATAGAGATGATAGGTGTTGCCAAGGATGATCTCGGCCTTCACATCCTCCTTCAAGTCCCTGTGATAGACCCCCTTGACGGAGCCTACCGTCCCGACAGGCATGAATATCGGAGTCCTCACCTCACCATGATCGGTGGTGAAAACGCCTGTCCTTGCCCTTGAGCCGGGATCCTTCGCTATCTCTCTGAAAACCATTCTTCCAAAATTTAACCCTCAAAGATAGTGATTTTTAGCCGAAAACTCGTACATTTGTTTGTTTTGACCATACGCATAATAACAAAAAACACAATAACGTTATGAGCAACAAGCACATCAGCCTCAGGCTGATCATTATGAACTTCCTCCAGTACGCCATCTGGGGAGCGTACCTGACATCTATGGGAAGTTTTCTCGGCAAGGCCGGGCTTGGTCCCCAGATCTGGCTTTTCTTCGCCACACAGGGATTCGTCTCCATATTTATGCCAGCCCTCGTCGGCATCGTGGCCGACAGATGGATCCCCGCACAGAAGACACTGTCTCTCTGCCAACTCATCGCCGGTGTCTCGATGCTCGGCACCGGACTGTACGCGATGGGCAACGTCAACCTGACCGAAGGAGCGTATCTGGTCGGTCCGGACTTCAATTTCAGCATTTTCTACATCCTCTACACGATCAGCGTGGCGTTCTACATGCCGACAATCGCCCTTACCAACTCCGTGGCCTACGCAGGTCTTGAAGGAGCCGGCAAGGACACTGTCAAGGCGTTCCCGCCGATCCGTGTATTCGGAACGGTCGGATTCATCTGCACGATGCTGTTCGTGAACTTTATGAAGGATCCTTCCGGAATCCAGTACCAGCACAGCTACTTCCAGTTCTTCACCTCCGGAGTTCTCAGCCTGATTCTCGGGTTCTATGCGCTGAGTCTCCCGAACGTGCCTGCCAAGAAGGTCAGCGGCAGCAGCTTTATGGAAGCCACCGGTCTCAAGGCGTTCTCCTTGTTCAAGGACAGGCAGATGGCCGTGTTCTTCATTTTCTCGATGCTCCTCGGCGCGTCTCTCCAGATCACCAACGGCTACGCCAACTCGTTCATCTCCTCCTTTGCGGGAAGTCCTGAATATGCCGACGCCTGGGGCGCGCGCAACGCCAACGCCCTGATCTCGCTCAGCCAGATGTCCGAGACCCTATGCATCCTCCTCATCCCGTTCTTCATGAAGAGGTTCGGAATCAAAAAGGTGATGCTCATCGCGATGTTCGCCTGGGTTCTCAGATTCGGATTCTTCGGAATCGGCAACCCTGGCTCGGGAGTATGGCTGTTCATCCTCTCCTGCCTTGTGTACGGTGTGGCGTTCGACTTCTTCAACATCTCCGGATCCCTCTACGTGAACCGTAAGACCACCAAGGACATCCGCTCCAGCGCCCAGGGACTGTTTATGTTGATGACGAACGGTCTCGGAGCCTCAATCGGAACCTGGGCCGCCGGCAAGGTCGTGAACCATTACGTTTACAACGCCGCCCAGCCTGACTGGGCCACAGCCTGGTACGTATTCGCCGGTTACGCTCTTCTTGTAGGCATCCTGTTCATATTCCTGTTCAAGGATCCCGGCAAGGACGAGGAGTGCGCCGAAGAGGCCTAAGGTTTCTTCACCGGCGGGCCTGTCTCGACCTTTGAGAGCCCGAACAAGCGGCTTTCCGACAAATAATATTTGATATCGTAGCAACGATATTCATTATGATTCCTGACCTTGTGGTACGATGTGACACAGTCAAACCTGTAGCCCATCTGAGCAAGGTCAGGAATATTCATTGATGTGACACCCTTCTCCAACAGGGACATCAGAATCCCGTGGTTGCGGTCCAGCGCCCCGATGGTTCTCAGCCGCAGCCCCTTCAGATGGCCGCTGTTGACATAGTGGTACCTGCTTTTGCAAGTGACGCAGCAAAACTTCATATCGCTGCGCCCGTAAGGAAGAACATCCCCACACTCCAGACATCTCCCCCTCGATTCGTCTTCCAAGTTCTTCATCGCTTATCTTTTATCGGCAGGCCTGCCTGCCATGGTAAATATGTTCAGAGGCTTGAGCGAGTGAACTTCACTGCCACCAACCTATGATTTCGGCAAATATGTCTTTCTTAAACGAGTTTTGAAAGAGGTGAAAAGAAATTTCATGAATATTTTTCTGTTTCTTATCACCAAGGTAAACGCATAGAAAAATTTTGTGGCCATAAAATAATTCTTTGTTATGCCTGATAAAATTTTATTCCCATAAGACAGATATCGTTTCCCCACTAAAAAAAATCATTTGCCGCTAATCCGGAGGCGGACAAATCAGCGATTTGATAATATTCAGAAAAATCTCACGTGTAATTCTTTTTCATCCGTCCCCCGTCTGAAATACCATTATAACTTTGCGTCAGACAAAACTTCAAAACAACTTGAATTATGGAACAATTGAACAGACTTGAAATCCGAGGGAATGTCGGCAATGTCAACATTCTCAAGGTCGGGGAGACGCGGGTGGCGCATTTCTCCGTAGCGACCAACTTCGCCTACAAGGGAAGGAACGGTGAGCCGGTAATCGAGACCACATGGCACAATGTGACCGCATGGGAAGGAGTCAAGGGCATCTCGTCATTGGATGTCATCCAGAAAGGTTTTCCCGTCTATGTGACAGGCAGGCTCCGGTCTCAGAAATATACTTCCAGCGACGGAATAGAAAGAACAAGCATGGAAGTGATCGCCAACTCGGTTGAAGCCATTGATGAAAACATCTCCGCTCAATACATGAAGTAGGCCGCACGACTTTTTTCCCGGTGGTCACAGTGGGGATGAGACGTTGGGATGGGCGGCCATCGGGATTTTTGATTTACTTGAAATAGTGCTTTAAGTAAACAAAGAGCGTATGATTATATTATACCATAAATACTTATTTCATGTCAAATGAATTATTTTTTCAATAAATTGCAGAAAAATATTTGGATATAACAAAATAATGTGTACCTTTGCGTACACTTTCTGTCTAGCAGGCAAAGGCTGATTGGACGCCAAAGCGGAACTCCTTGGATTCAAGGCCGTGAGGCAGCAGAAATGCCAGGTGCGAACGCATCTCCATCAGAAAACCTTACCGCAAGCGGAAAGTTATTTTTTTATGCAATCGCACGCGCAGCAATCGCACGGGCACTGTGGCAGAAAAATAAAATCAGGAATTTTGGTAACGTGCAAAATTCCTGATTTTCCTTTTTTCTGCCACTGTGATCCACAGCAACTTATATTGCAAACTTCGGCAAGCTCAGTGACCGACTTTGGCAAATTTCATAGACAACTTATATTGTCGCGGAACATGTCAAAGCAACCGAACGATCACCTTATCGGTCTTTGTACATGTCATCATAGTAGCGGAGGTACTCCCCGCTGGTCACGTTGTCAAGCCATGGACCATTCTCAAGGTACCAGCGGACGGTCTTCTCGATACCTTCCGCGAACTGAAGGCTCGGCTCCCAACCCAGTTCATTCTTCAGCTTGGACGAATCGATGGCATAACGCATGTCATGCCCTTTCCTGTCGGTCACGAACGTGATGAGATCATCATCCGCTCCCTCCGGGCGGCCAAGCAACCTGTCCACAGTCTTGATAAGAACCTTGATCAGGTCAATGTTCTTCCACTCGTTGAAACCACCTATGTTATACGTCTCGGCAATCTTTCCCTTATGGAAAATCAAATCGATCGCCCGGGCGTGATCCTCGACATAGAGCCAGTCACGGACATTCTCCCCTTTTCCATAGACCGGAAGCGGACGACGCTGCCGGATGTTGTTGATGAACAGAGGAATCAGTTTTTCAGGGAACTGGTACGGACCGTAATTGTTCGAGCAGTTCGTCACGATCGTCGGCATCCCGTAGGTGTCATGATAGGCCCTGACAAAATGATCGCTTGAGGCTTTCGACGCCGAGTACGGACTGTGAGGCTGGTACTTGCAGTCCTCGGTGAAGAAAGTGTCACCGAACGGCCCCCCGCCACACTCATTGCCGGCAGGATCTCCCTCCGGCCTTGTCAACTCAAGAGCGCCATAAACCTCATCGGTGGAAATATGATAGAACCGCTTTCCTTCCCAACCTTTCGGCTCCCAAAACTCACGGGCGGCCTGAAGCAGAGTCAAGGTGCCCAGGACATTTGTCTTAGCGAATATGAACGGATCCTTGATCGAGCGGTCAACATGGCTCTCGGCGGCAAGGTGTATGATGCCATCAACGGAATATTCAGAGATCACTTTGCGGACGGCCTCAAGGTCGCAGATGTCGGCCTTGACGAAAGTATAGTTCTGGCGATCCTCTATGTCCTTGAGATTGGCGAGATTGCCGGCATAGGTAAGCTTGTCAAGATTGATGATCCGGTAGTCCGGATACTTGTTGACAAACAGCCTCACCACGTGACTGCCTATGAAACCGGCCCCACCGGTTATCAGAATCGATCGTTTGTAGTTCATATTCAATTATTTCTTCTGCATTTTCCCTTCGTACAGGTCATCGTACGCCGCCCTCTTGCGGAAGATGTCGATCGCCGTGTAGATGGACGACATCATGGACTGCGGATCCGCCTCGTCACGCCCGGCCATCTCGTAGGCCGTGCCATGATCCGGAGAAGTCCTGACAATCGGAAGCCCTGCCGTGAAGTTCACGCCGTCCTCGAAGGCCAAAGCCTTGAACGGAGCCAGTCCCTGATCATGATACATGGCCAGAGTGGCGTCAAACTTCGCATAATGTCCGAGCCCGAAGAACCCGTCCGGAGAATAAGGTCCGAAAGCCATAAGCCCTTCAGCGTTGGCCGCTTTCACGGCAGGAAGGATTATCCTCTCCTCCTCGTCGCCAAGCAGGCCGCCGTCCCCGCAATGCGGATTCAGTCCCAGCACCGCGATCTTAGGCTCCACGATGCCGAAATCCCTCTTCAGCGACGCGGTCATCAGCCTCAATTTGTTCACGATCTTCTCCTGCGTGATCGACGCCGGAACATCCTTTAAAGGAATATGCCCGGTCACGACACTGATCCTGAGCTGGTCGGAGACCATGAACATCAGCACGTCATCAACTCCGAATTCCTTTTGGAGATATTCAGTATGCCCGGTGTTTCCGAAACCCTCGGCCACCATGGCCTTCTTGTTGATAGGAGCCGTCACCAGCACATCGATGTCACCGTTCTTGATGTCCTCCACAGCGCACTCAAGCGACCTGATGGCCGATTTAGCCGACTCCGGAGTGGACTGTCCCGGCTCGACGAACACATTGTCCGGAAGGCAGTTGACAATATTGATCTTCTTTGGCTTAGCATCCTTGGCGCTCTGGATCACATAAGTGTCCATCTGGTCAAGGTTATGGATCAGTTTACGGTAGAAACCGAAAATCTTTGACGAACCGTAGATCACCGGAGTGAACGAATCCAGAATTCTGGCGTCAGCCAACGACTTGATGATCACCTCATAGCCGATACCGTTGCCGTCACCCTGCGTGATACCGACAATCGGCTTTTTGTTATTCCTTTCCATGTTTTCCTATTATTAAGTAAGCGGCCACGGCAAGTCCGGGACCTCCGTGAGCATATTCATTCACAAATTTAATCAAAATCAATGAGACTGCCTTCAGCTGCGGCGTTAAGTTCAAAGCCCTCATCGGCGGGAAGCGTCCTGCCCGCCGCCACCGCACCCGCCCCCGCAGCCACGGCAAGCCGGTCGCAACGTTCATTCTCGGGATGCCCGTTATGCCCCTTGAGCCAATGGAACGCCACCCTGTGCATCCGGTAAACATTCAAGAACCTCTTCCATAGGTCCGGATTCTTGACCTTCTTCCATCCTTTCCTCTCCCAATTCAGAAGCCAGCCCTCATTCACGGCCTTGACCACGTATGATGAATCACTATAGACCTCAACCTCTGCGTTCCGCCACTTAATCGCCTCCAACCCTTTGATCACAGCCAAAAGTTCCATCCTGTTGTTGGTCGTGCGGGCGAACCCTCCGCTCATCTCCTTCTCATGCCCGGCGCACTTGAGAACAACGCCGTATCCCCCCGGCCCCGGGTTGCCGCTTGACGCCCCGTCCGTGTAAAGGAATATCCTTGGTCTCGATGAATTTGTCTCCATAAAATACAAACTTACATAAAAATCCGCATTTTTCACGCCCGATAGCGCAAGAATCGTCAGGAAGGGGTCTATAAAGGGAATGATTACTGAACCTCGGATTTTGATAAAGGAATATTTCTGATTAAATTTGTGAATGGCGACCGACGTCGGTTCGACGGCCCGGGCCGAATTTGGAGACACCATGAATATTCTTGTGACAGGAGCCAACGGCCAGCTAGGGACCGAACTCCGGAACGTGACGGCAGGAAGCCGCAACAACTACATATTCTCAGACGTGACATCGCTGCCCGGAGTCGAGACGCTCAATCTTGACATCACGAACATAGACGCGGTCAGGATTGTCTGCGACTCGGAAAAGGTCGATGTAATCGTGAACTGCGCGGCCTACACGAATGTGGACAAGGCAGAGGACGAGCCTTCTATGGCTATGCTTCTGAACTGCACGGCGGCCGGTAATCTGGCCAAAGTCGCGGCGGAAAGAGACGCGGCGTTGATCCACATCTCCACGGACTACATCTTCCACGGGGATATTCCCATGCCATGCAAGGAGGATTGGCCGACAGATCCGCTTGGGGTCTATGGTTCCACCAAACTGGCCGGCGAAAAAGAAATCGAGAGATCCGGATGCAGGAGCGTGATCCTCAGAACCGCATGGCTATATTCACCTTACGGCAAGAACTTCGTGAAGACGATGCTTCGCCTGACGGAAGAGAGGGACTCGCTCAATGTCGTTTTCGACCAGATCGGTACTCCGACCTACGCCTATGACCTGGCCTCACTGATCACAAGAATCATCGAAGACGGCCAACTTGACAAGGCAGGAATATACCATTTCTCCAACGAGGGCGCGGTCTCGTGGTACGATTTCGCAAAGGCGATCAGCGAGATCGGCGGAACGACCTGCGACATCCGGCCATGCCACACGGAGGAATATCCATCCAAAGCGCAGAGGCCACGTTTCTCGGTCCTGGACAAGACCAAGGTGAAAGAAACATTCAAAGTCACGATCCCCTACTGGAGAGACTCGCTGGCGGACTGCATCAAAAGAATCAAATAACACTGAATATAACCATGAAAGGAATCGTATTAGCCGGCGGAAGCGGCACTCGTCTCTACCCTATCACCAAGGGAGTCAGCAAACAGATGCTCCCTGTCTATGACAAGCCGATGGTCTATTACCCGATCTCGGTTCTGATGACAGCCGGAATCAAAGACATCCTCATCATCTCCACACCTACAGACCTACCAGGATTCCGAAGACTTCTGGGTGACGGGAGTGATTTCGGAGTGAATTTTGAATATGCGGAGCAACCTTCCCCGGACGGACTCGCGCAAGCATTCATCATAGGTAAGGACTTCATCGGCGAAGACTGCGCCTGTCTCGTGCTTGGAGACAACATATTCCAAGGCACAGGTTTCGGCGCTCAGCTGAGAGAGGCAGTGCGTACCGCCGAGGAGGAAGGGAAGGCGACCGTGTTCGGCTATCAGGTCAGCGATCCGCAGCGTTACGGTGTGGCCGAGTTTGACACCAACGGAAACTGCCTCAGCATCGAGGAGAAACCGGCCGAGCCAAAGAGCGACTATGCGGTGACCGGACTCTACTTCTACCCGAACGAAGTGGTGGAAATCGCGCATAGGATCAAGCCGTCAGCCAGAGGCGAGCTGGAGATAACAACGGTGAACCAAGAGTTTCTTACTGCCGGAAAGCTGAAGGTCCAGAAACTCGGACGAGGTTTCGCATGGCTGGACACGGGCACTCACGAATCCCTTGCCGAGGCCTCGACCTACATCGAGGTCATCGAGAAACGTCAGGGGCTCAAGGTCGCCTGTCTGGAGGAAATAGCCTACAGAAAAGGCTGGATCACAGCCGAAAGGCTTCGTGAGCTGGCCAAGCCGATGATCAAGAACCAGTACGGCCAGTACCTCATCAAGATAGCGGAAGAATAAAAGCGACCGTATTTCAATGAATATCACAATGGTAGAAACAGCATGAACATCATCACAACCGAAATCGGAGGCCTCCTCATCATAGAACCAAGAATATTCCAGGACAGCAGAGGGTATTTCTTCGAATCGTTCAACCAGAGGGAGTTCGAGGAGAAGATCGGTCCGGTGATGTTCGTTCAGGACAACGAGAGCAAATCCTGCTATGGAGTAGTCAGAGGACTGCATTTCCAGAAAGGGGCGCATTCGCAAAGCAAACTGGTCAGGGTAGTGAAAGGCAAGGTCCTGGATGTGGCTGTGGATCTTAGGCCAGGCTCAAAGACTTTCGGGAAACACGTGTCGGTCGAGCTTTCCGAAGACAACCACAGGCAGTTTTTCATTCCCAAAGGGTTCGCACACGGATTCAGCGTCCTGAGCGACGAGGTGATCTTCCAGTACAAGTGCGACAGCCTCTATTGTCCGGAGTCTGAAGGAGCGGTCGCATGGGATGATCCGGATTTGGAAATCGACTGGATGGTCCCCAAAGACAAGATCATCCTCTCCGAGAAAGACAAACGCCATCCGAAACTGAGAGATTGCCGGCCGGAAGATCTGCCGTAAGCGCACTGTATTAAATGATCACTTAAAATCGATTACGAGATCTTGCTGTAATCCTTGATGTTGTACTTATCTTTGCGTAGTTCGCGGGCAAGAAGTTCGTTTACAGGAAGTTCGAGAGTCTGGTCATGGGCCAGCACATGCTCGGCATAACTTCTCGCGTCCGCCAGCAAGGCTCCGTCATGAGCCAATGAGGCGATGTTCAGCTCGATCGGAAGGCCGCTCTGCTGGGTTCCCTCCAGATCACCCGGCCCACGCATCTTCATGTCCTCCTCCGCCAGATCGAAACCGTTCTCCGTGGCGCACATGAGTTCAAGCCTCTTACGGGACTCCTTGCTGACCTTGTTGCCGTGCATCAGCACACAATAGGATTTCTCGCATCCCCGTCCGACACGTCCGCGGAGCTGGTGCAGCTGCGCGAGACCGAACCGCTCCGCGCTCTCGATCACCATCACGGAGGCGTTAGGGACATCGACGCCTACCTCGATCACGGTTGTGGACACAAGGATATTCGCACGCCCCGCCGAGAAAGCATCCATGTTGAACTGTTTGACCTCGCTGGTCTGTTGTCCGTGCACGATGGCGACCTTGTAAGGCGGAAACGGGAATCTGGAGACGATATTCTCATAACCAGCTTCAAGGTTCTGATAGTCAACCTTTTCACTCTCGAATATCAAGGGATAGACAACAAACACCTGACGTCCGGCGGCGATCTCTTTCTTCATGAAATTGTAAAGCTGCGGACGCTTGCCCTCCCCTATCAGCATAGTCTGGATCGGCTTTCTGCCCGGCGGCATCTCATCGATGACCGAGACATCCAAGTCACCATAGAATGTCATCGCCAACGTCCTTGGAATCGGAGTGGCGGTCATGACAAGCACATGAGGCGGCACACCGGAAGCTCCTTTGGCCCAAAGCCTTGCCCTCTGTTCCACACCGAAGCGGTGCTGCTCATCTATGATGGCGAGGCCGAGGTTTTTGAATATCACAGTGTCCTCTATCAAGGCATGCGTGCCGATTACTATTCCCACAGAGCCGTCAGCCAAACCTTCCAGAATCGGTCTGCGGGCCGCCTTTCCGGTCGATCCGATCAATAGTTCGCAACGTACTCCGGTCGGCGCCAAGTATTTGGAGATATTGGCGTAATGTTGCTGGGCAAGAACCTCTGTGGGCGCCATGATGCAGGCCTGATAGCCGTTCCCCACTGCGATCAGAGCGGAAAGCACAGCGACCATTGTCTTGCCAGAACCCACATCCCCTTGAAGAAGCCGGTTCATCTGTCGGCCGCTCATCATGTCCGAACGGATTTCCTTTATCACGCGCTTCTGGGCACCTGTAAGTTCGTATGGCAAAGCACTGTAGCAAGCATTGAAAGCCGTGCCGACCTTAGGCATAGGAATCCCGACCGCGGAACGGCTGCGGACATATTTCTGCTTCAGCAAAGACAACTGCAAAAGGAACAGTTCCTCCCATTTGAGACGGTACCTGGCCTTCTCAAGAGCGTTCTGGTCGGACGGGAAATGGACATTCCTGATAGCGAACCTCAACGGGGCAAGGCCTTTTTCCCTGAGAATATATTCAGGCAAGGTCTCACCTACATCTCCGATCGCAAGATCGATCGCCTCGGCCATCAGCCTGTTCATCACCTTGCCGGTAACCCCACCATTGCGAAGCTTGTCGGTAGAGTTATATACTCCCGTGAGGACTCCTGAAAAGCTGGTGGCACCTTGTGCGGGAGGATTGTCTATCTCGGGATGAACTATGTTGAAACGTCCGTTGAACTGGTTAGGCTTGCCGAAAAACAGAAAAAAAGAACCTGGTTTCAGCCGTTCTGAGGTGTACTTGACACCCCTGAAAAAGACCAGTTCCATCATCCCGCTCTGGTCCTTTACCATGACACTCAGCTTCTTGCCCGTCATCTGTACGCTGACCACCTGGGCGAGGATCTGGACATAGGCGCTCGTGGACTGGATGTCGGCGATTCTCTGGATGGTGCTTCGGTCAATATAACGGAACGGAAAGGTGCGAAGAAGGTCTCCGACAGTGGACACACCCAACTCCGATTTCAAAAGCGAGGCCCTTTTCGGCCCCACTCCCGGAAGAAACTGCACCTCTGTGTCCAACTTGTTCCTGATCATGGTGCGAAGATAAGAAGAGGGTGGATAAAAAACAACTTAATCCACCATCCTTCACATCATTTCTTTTTGAGCGTGGCGTTGAACGAGATGACATAGGAGCCGCCGAAATGGCCGCTTGAGATCTCGGTGCGAACCGGAGTGACATATTCGGATTTCGGCCCGAACTCACCGCCGTTCGCCTGACCGTCGATGTCGGTGAATGACATGTAGGATTTATCCACGCGGGGGATCGACATGAATTTGGAATATTCACCTTCCTGATCAGTATAGAGGGTGTCGGCGCGATAGATGACATCGGTACTGTAATCGGCTATGACCCGGATTCCGTTGATTGGCTTTCCATCCTCATCGGAGACCTTGCCCATGATCTGATAGTTGGCTATCGGCTGCCCGTCAGATGAGAAATCGAATTTGTCTTCATGATCATCAACCATACACGAGACAAAGATCGGAGCCACCAGAAATGGCAGCGCCAACGTCTTTACAAACATATTCATTCCAACTTTCATCATTTCAACCGCAAATCTGCTTAGTAACCTTCAAAAAATAAGTTACCTGGGATGAGACTATTTATCTCCTACCGTTTACCAAATCCCCAAAATCAAATCCCTTGCTTGGAACAAGAGCGATTTTCAAGTGCAAAGATGTGAAAAATTTCAAAACAACAAGCCAAATCAGGGTTAAATTACTTTTTGTTTGCTATATTTGATGTGCCGAAAAGAAGCACAACGCAATGGTTTCAGAATTGATCGGGAAATATATCTGGCTCGTTCAAAGCCTCATCGCCGCAGGTGATGGCGGTATGACCTTCAAGGAACTTAATGAAAAGTATTCCAGAAGGTTCGGGCAGGCATATTCAAGAAGAACTTTCAACAACCACAGGCTTGCGGTGGCGGACCTTTTCGGTATTGACATCGACTGCGACAGAAGCACCAACCGCTACTTCATTCCGTACAGCGGCGATGTCCTGGACAACGACGAAAGCATCGGATGGCTTGTCAACACATTCACGGTCAACAATCTGCTTTCACTGGGAAAGGAACGTCTCTCCGGCAGGGTAAGCGTGGAGGAGATACCATCCGGGCAAAAGTACCTCACGGCGATAATGCAGGCGATGGAAGATGGGAAAGAGCTGGAGATCGCCTATGGGAAATACACCTCCGACTCTTCGGAGAACCTTCATATTCAGCCGTTAGCGGTCAAAGAGCATGAGAAGAGATGGTACCTTGTGGCTTTTTGCCACGAAAGGGCCTTGGCTGAGACAGGAAACCACGACATGAGTGCTTGGAGGGTATATGGCCTTGACCGGATCACCTCGCTGAAAGTGACAGACGTGCCTTTCAAGATGCCTAAAGACTTCGACGTGGAGAGAATATTCAGCCAAAGTTATGGAATATATTTCCCGAGGCCCGGGCAGAAGCCGGTCACGATCCGTTTCAAGGTGACAGACGAGGAGGCAAGATATCTTCGGGATCTGCCCGTCCACCGGTCGCAGGTAGAGGAAGGCGCGGCCAAGGGAGGCGGAAGAATATTCAGGATCCGTGTCATTCCGAACCGTAACCTGACGATGGAGTTCTGCCGCCACGCCGGAAGGCTGGAGGTGCTCGAGCCGGAATCCGTAAGACAGGAAGTCAGGGAAGAACTTGAGAAAGCGTATAAACAATACTTATAATATTTATGATAAACAATGGAAAGGCCGCCCTCGTGGCGGCGGCACTGATTACAATGATGAGTTGTACACAGAAAAACGAAACACAGGCGGACAACGGGTACATAGGCCCGTCCGACATCAAGATCGAAGACGGAAGGATGACTCCGGAAGCGCTTCTGTCACTTGGTCGCCTGTCAGATCCGCAACTGTCTCCGGACGGACATTGGATCCTCTACGGAGTCAGCTACACTTCCATCGAGGAAAACCGCTCGTGCAGGAACCTGTTTCTTGGCGAGGTTATCAAGAATGATGACGGATCGCTTTCATTCGGGGACAAGATCCAATTGACAGCCGAAGGCAAGAGCGTAAGCAACGCCCGCTGGAGTCTGGACGGAAAGTCCATCTACTACCTTCAGGGCGGTCAGCTTTACAATGCCGCCATCTCTATCGTTGACGGAAAGGCCTCACTCTCAGCAAAGAAGCAGCTTAGCGATGTGAAAGCCGGAATCGGAGAGTTCTCCCTCAGTCCGGACCAGACACAGGTTCTCTACACCAGCACCATTCCGGGAGCGGTGAAGACGCCTAAGGATTTCGACGAGAAACTGGACAAGGCGCAGGCCTACGTCACGGAAGACCTTATGTACCGCCACTGGGACCATTGGACGACCGAAAGGCCGCAGACATACGTGGCACCGCTCGGCGCCAAGGTCACAGAAGACAATTCAATGAATATACTCGCGGAGGGAGCGGGCAGGTACGAACTGCCACTGGAGCCTATGAGCGGCATCGAGCAGCTTTGCTGGAGTCCTGACGGACACTATGTGGCTTATTCCTGCAAAAAGGTTGAGACGGGTCGTGAATATGCCTTCTCAACAGACACGGAGATCTACATCTACAGCATCCTGACAGGCGAGACCGTCCAGATTCCGATGGCCGGCGGCTATGACACTGATCCGGTCTGGAGCCCGGACGGGAAGCAGATCGCCTGGCTGAGTATGGAGCGCAACGGATACGAGGCCGACAAGGTTCGCCTTATGGTCGCCGAGCTGGCTGACGCGGAGGCTTCCTCCGATGGACAATCCGCCATCCCTCACATAAATGGAATCCGTGACCTCACCGCTGATTTCAAGTACAACGCAGGCGGCACTGTCTGGGCGGCGGACTCTAAGAGCATCTATTTCAATTCCCTGATCGAGGGACTTCAAGCAATCTGCAACGTGAAGGTGGCCGACTCCGAAATCAAGAGAATCACTCCGGACGATGCATGGTACGATTTCAACTCTCCGTTCGCCATCGTTGACAGCACCCTGCTCGCAAGTTACTGTTCGATGGAGTTCCCTACCGAACTCGTGGCCGTGAACGAGACTGACGGATCGTTCAGCAGGATCACCGATGAGAACGGAGGCATCATCGGCCAATTGACAGCCTACGAGACGCGTGAACGCTGGATCAAGACCACTGACGGGAAGAAGATGCTCACCTGGGTACTCTATCCTCCTAAGTTCGATTCTACAAAGGTGTATCCTGCCATCGAGATATTCCTTGGCGGACCTCAAGGTACTTTGAGCCAGGGCTGGAGCTACCGCTGGAACTACCGTCTCATGGCCAACCAAGGCTACATCGTGATTCTTCCCAACCGCCGAGGCACGACCGCGTTCGGTCAGGAATGGTGCGAGCAGATCAGCGGCGACTACATCGGTCAGAATATGCAGGACTACCTCAGCGCGGCCAAGGAGCTCAAGGCTGAACCTTATGTCGGCAAACTTGCTGGCTGTGGAGCCTCCTACGGCGGATTCAGCGTCTATTACATGGCCGGAATCCACGGCAATGTCTATGACTGCTTCATCGCTCACGCCGGAATCTTCGACGAGAAGTACATGTACTACGAGACAGAGGAACTTTGGTTCGCGAACTTCGACAACGGCGGACTTTCTGAATATTCCTACACCGCCGGCGAGAAGGGTCCGCGCGGCGACGGCAAGACATTCGGCGGCATCCAGCAGGCCGGCTCGCCGTGGAGCGACGCCGCCAAGGCCAGGCGCCATTACGCCAACTCTCCTGACGTGAACGTGGCCAAGTGGCACACTCCGATCCTCTGCATCCACGGCATGATGGACTACCGCATCCCTTACGATCAGGGTATGGCCGCGTTCAACACCGCCCAGATGATGGGAGTTCCGTCCAAGCTGATCGTGTTCCCGGAGGAGAACCACTGGATTCTCCAGCCGCAGAACGCGCTGTTCTGGCACCGCAGCTACTTCGACTGGCTTGACCGTTGGTGTAAGTAGATCAGGTTTTAATCAACTAATGAGAGAGGTCTCCCAAAAAGGCAGGCCTCTCTTTCTTTTGCTGTCATATTCCTTTTAGAAGGAAACGCTCAACCCGGCCAGCACAAGACCTTGCATTCCAGCCCCGGCCTCCACAAAACCACGGAATCGCTCTCCTCCGAACTGCACTCCGGCAAGGGTGACCTGCGCTGCCCAATACGGGTCGAACGAATGCGAGTCCGCCTCCTCGTCGTAATCGTCCAGCAGCGTGACTCCGGCCGCAAGCTTTGAGTACATGGCGACATGCGGTTTTCTGAACCAGAAAACCTTCGCCGCAGGCATCACAGCGAATCCGCTATAGTCAGCGTTGCCGACCTTCACGTTGTCCTTGTTCAGTTCATCGGCCGTGCCACCGAACCAAGAGACTGCCGCCCCCACGGAAAAAGTCTTGTTGAGGACTCTGTAATATTCAAGATTGACAGACCCGTATGACCGGAAGTTGTCAAAACGGGCGTAACCGGCCGTGAAAGCCGTGGCGAAAACCCCGCCGACCACATGAGCCACATCCACAACGGTGACCCTGCCGTAGCCAAGCGTTATTTCATTACGAGATTCCGGTGTCTGAGCCGACACCAACGGAACAAAAGCAAAAATCGCAGCCGCGAGAGAGATTAGAATTCTTTTCATAATATGAGCGGTTGATTCATATCCAATGAGATATGAAAGTTTATTCCTACTTGTACCCCCGTTGGGAATCGAACCCAAATCGTCGGAACCGGAATCCGAAATTCTATCCATTAGACTACAGGGGCATCATTCTTGCGGTTTCACGCAATCAGATTACAAAAATAACAAATAAATGGCAAAACAAGAATTTTTGACAAATCTTTGGCAAATCTTTCGCGGAAAGATATTTTTTGTGCGGAAAAATATGTTTTTTAAGGCCATAAAAGAGCCTTTAATATTCGGATAATCCAATAATAAATCTTATTTTTGCGTATTATGAAAAAAGCATACGTATTTCCCGGTCAGGGTTCCCAGTTCCCAGGTATGGCGAAAGCGCTTTACGAGGGAAACGCCCAAGGCAAGGAATTGCTCGAGAAGGCGAATGACATACTTGGATTCAGAATCACTGACATAATGTTTGAGGGCACGCCGGATGACCTCAAGGCAACACGCGTCACACAACCGGCAATATTCCTGCACTCCGTCGTTCTGGCGAAGTGCTACGAAGGATTCAGACCTGATATGGTCGCAGGGCATTCTCTTGGTGAATTTTCCGCACTTGCCGCCGCGGAAGCCATCAGTTTCGAGGATGCCCTTCGTCTTGTCTATATCCGTGCCACCCAGATGCAGCTCTGCTGCGAGAAGGTGCCGGGGACGATGGCCGCCATCGTCGGGCTGCCGGACGAGAAGGTCGAGGAGATCTGCTCCTCATGCGAGGGCATCGTGATCCCGGCCAACTACAACTGCGGAGGCCAGGTCGTGATCTCCGGCGAGAAGACCGCCGTGGAGCAGGCCTGTGAGAAAGCCAAGGCCGAAGGTGCGAAGAGAGCTCTTCCTCTCGCCGTCAGCGGAGCGTTCCACTCCCCTCTTATGGAGCCGGCGCGCATCGAGCTCGGAAAGGCGATCGAGGAGACCAGGATCGTGGAACCTATCTGCCCGATCTACCAGAACGTCAGCGCACAGGCCGTCACAGACCCGCAGACCATCAAGAAGAATCTGCTCGCCCAGCTCACCTCACCAGTGAGATGGACCCAGTCTGTCAGGAATATGCTCGCGGACGGAGCGGACTACTTCATGGAGATCGGCCCGGGTACTGTCCTGCAAGGCTTGGTGAAGAGAATTTCGGCCGGAACCGAAGGAATCACCATCGAAGGTTTGACTACAATCTAATATATTAACATAACGTTAACGATATGGCTAAAGAAAAGAAATTCATCACTTGTGATGGTAACACTGCCGTGGCGAACGTCGCTTATCTTTTCAGCGAGAACGCCTGCATCTACCCTATCACACCATCCTCTCCGATGGCAGAGAACATTGACGAATGGGCTGCCCACGGGAAAAAGAACCTCTGGGGCGAGACAGTAAGTGTCACAGAGTTGGAAAGTGAGGCCGGTGCCTCCGGAGCAGTGCACGGCTCCCTCCAGGCCGGTGTCCTCACCACGACCTACACAGCTTCACAGGGTCTTCTCCTTATGATCCCTAACATGTACAAGATCGCCGGAGAAATGCTTCCGGCTGTCTTCCATGTCTCAGCCCGCGCGCTTGCATCACATGCCCTCTCCATCTTCGGAGACCATCAGGACGTGATGGCCTGCCGCCAGACAGGCTTCGCACTCCTCGCTTCCGGTTCAGTTCAGGAGGCTCAGGACCTCGCCGCCGTGGCTCACCTCTCAGCGATCAAGTCCAGCATTCCTTTCCTCCACTTCTTCGACGGATTCCGCACATCGCACGAGATCCAGAAGATCGAGGCTCTCGACGAGGAAGAGCTCAAGAATATGGTCAGCAAGAAGTCCCTCAAGGCTTTCCGTGACAGGGCACTCAATCCTGACGCTCCTGTCACCCGTGGTACCGCCCAGAACGGAGACGTTTACTTCCAGGCCGTGGAGTCAAGGAACAACTACTACAACGCCGTTCCGGACATCGTCGCCCGCTACATGGGTGAGATCAGCGAGATGACAGGCCGCGAGTACCGTCCGTTCACCTACTACGGAGCCGCGGACGCCGAGAACATCATCGTCGCCATGGGTTCCGTGACCGAGACCATCAAGGAGACAATCGACTACCTCGCAAAGAAGGGCAGAAAGTACGGTCTTGTCACCGTTCACCTCTACAGGCCTTTCGCCGAGAAATATTTCCTGAAAGTCCTTCCTAAGACTGTCAAGAGAATCGCTGTCCTTGACAGGACAAAGGAGCCGGGAGCGCTCGGAGAGCCTCTCTACCTTGACGTGAAGGCCCTGTTCCAGGGACAGAGCAACTCTCCGCTGATCATCGGCGGACGCTACGGACTGTCCTCAAAGGACACCACTCCTGCCCAGATCGTCGCCGTTTACGACAACCTTGAGCTCAACGAGCCTAAGAACGACTTCACCATCGGCATCGTCGATGACGTGACATTCAAGTCCCTCTCCATCAAGAGCGAGGTTTCCATCGTGAAGCCAGGCACGACCGAGTGCAAGTTCTACGGACTCGGATCCGACGGCACTGTCGGCGCCAACAAGAACACCATCAAGATCATCGGAAGCCACACGCAGAAATATTGCCAGGCCTACTTCGACTATGACTCGAAGAAGTCCGGCGGCTACACCTGCTCTCACCTCCGCTTCGGAGACAAGCCGATCAAGGCTCCATATCTTGTCAGCACCCCTGACTTCGTGGCCTGCCACGTTCCTTCCTACCTGAGCAAGTATGACGTGCTCAAGGGTATCAAGGAGAAAGGAACCCTCCTCCTCAACTCACTCTGGGACGAGGAAGAGACCGTCAAGAGGATCCCTGACAACGTGAAGGCTGTCATCGGCAAGAAGAAGATCAAGCTCTACATCATCAACGCCACCAAGATCGCCGCTGAGATCGGACTCGGCAACAGGACCAACACGATCCTCCAGTCCGCTTTCTTCAAGATCACCGGCATCATCCCTTACGAGGACGCTGTCAAGTACATGAAGGACGCGATCGTGAAGAGCTACGGCAACAAGGGCGAGAATGTGGTGAACATGAACTTCGCCGCCGTTGACCGTGGCGGTGAATATACCGAAGTGGCCATCCCTGCCGAGTGGGCGAAGATCTCGGCCAGGTTCGAGACCCCTAACAAGGATCGCCTCGCTCCTGCTTTCGTGAAGGACATCGCCGACGTTGTGAACTCCCAGAACGGAGACTCACTCCCTGTCAGCGCCTTCCTGCCTTACGCCGACGGCACGATGCCGGCCGGCACTTCAGCCTACGAGAAGCGCGGAGTCGCCGTCATGGTTCCAAGCTGGGATCCAGACAAGTGTATCCAGTGCAACTCCTGCGCGTTCGTCTGCCCTCACGCCGCCATCCGTCCGTTCCTGCTCACAGCCGAAGAGGCCGAGAAGGCTCCTGCCGGACTCAAGAAGGCACAGGGCAAGGCTGTTCTGAAGGAATATTCATTCGCCCTTTCAGTCTCTGTGGATGACTGTACAGGTTGCGGCAACTGCGTGGATGTCTGCCCTGCGAAGGAGAAGGCCCTCACAATGGTTTCCGCCCTCGACCAGCACTCTGAGCAGGACAACTTCAACTGGCTCGCCACTAAGGTAGGCTACAAGGACACTGTTGTCAACAAGGCAGCCAATGTCAAGAACTCCCAGTTCGCACAGCCTCTGTTCGAGTTCAGCGGTGCCTGCGCCGGTTGCGGTGAGACCCCTTACATCAAGAACATCACACAGCTCTTCGGTGACAGGATGATGATCGCCAACGCCACAGGTTGCTCTTCAATCTACGGAGCGTCATTCCCTGCTTCTCCTTATTGCACCAACGCCCAAGGTCATGGCCCGGCTTGGCAGAACTCCCTGTTCGAGGACAACGCCGAGTTCGGCCTCGGAATGAAGATCGGCTCCGACCGCGCCCGCGAGACGGTGGCCAACCTCATGACCGCCGCCCTCGACTGCGACAAGTGCCCGGATGAAGTAAAGGCACTGTTCAGGCAGTGGCTTGAGAACAAGGAGAACGGTGAGATCACCCGCGAGGTGGCTGACAAGGTCATTCCTCTCATGGAGAAGACCGACTGCCCTCACTGCAAGAAACTTCTTGACTACAAGCACTTCATCCCTGCCCGCAGCCAGTGGATCTTCGGTGGTGACGGCTGGGCCTACGATATCGGCTACGGCGGACTCGACCACGTCCTCGCCTCCGGCAAGAATGTGAACGTGCTCGTTCTCGACACCGAGGTTTACTCCAACACCGGTGGACAGAGCTCCAAGTCAACCCCTGCCGGCGCGATCGCCAAGTTCGCCGCCTCAGGCAAGAAGATCCGCAAGAAGGATCTCGGCATGATGGCCATCAGCTATGGCTATGTCTATGTCGCACAGGTGGCCATGGGTGCAAGCCCTGCACAGTACCTCAACGCCATAAAGGAGGCTGAGGCCTACGACGGTCCATCCCTGATCATCGCCTACGCTCCGTGCATCAACCACGGTCTGAAGGCTGGTATGGGTCTGAGCCAGAAGGAGGAGAAGCTTGCCGTTGACTGCGGTTACTGGCACCTGTACAGGTACAACCCTACTCTTGAGGCCGAAGGAAAGAATCCGTTCACTCTCGACTCCAAGGAGCCAGACTGGACCAAGTTCCAGGACTTCCTCAAGGGAGAGGTTCGTTTCGCATCCCTTTACAAGCTGTTCCCTGACAGAGCCCAGGAGCTCCTGAGCCTCACCGAGGAATTCGCCAAAGTACGTTACGGCACCTACACCCGCCTCGCCGGCAAGTAGTGTACCGCTGACATATTCAAAGAAAGAGTGGCTGGTCATTCCGGTCACTCTTTTATTTTTTGCTGTGCCAATGAATATCCCCGCTCCGCGACAAGTCCTCACTTCGCCGAAAATCGGTACACCAAAACCCTATTCCCTGTACCAACCCACCGTTTCACCACCGTTGGTACACCAGAAACCCATCTCCTGTACAAAGCAATCTATTTCCCCACTCTGGTACCCCAGAGGCATCTCTCCTGTACCAAAACATCTTTCCACTAAGATGCGAATTACGTCAATGCTCCCCAAACAACCACGGTCACATCATCCAGATCCAAAATGCCTTGCACAATAAGCGATTTTGATGTAACCCTTAAATAAATTAAGATTTATCGGCCTGTTTGTAGATGGCTTCAAACGTTTTTTTGCTCACTGATTGGGGGGGAGTCCAACCAATAAGTTCTCCAGGAAGGCGGTTCCTACTCGTTTCTGTCCACCAGTGCCTGACATATTCTTTGAAGCACGTTCTCTGAATATAGGCATTCGAGTTAGTGCTAAAAGCCAATAGGCGTTGGAAATGTTGTCTATGGGTCTAAGGATATGGAACTCTGTTGACCCCATTCCGATTCCATTAGTAAGGTCCTGAGCAATAGCACCTTTACCATTTTCCATACATGGTGTTATCTTTGCGAAAAGAACGTCGTTGTTTTCAAAGTAAGTGAAACCTTTCTTGACTTTTCCATACTCTTCATCAGTAACATCTATCAAATGACCACTTTCGCTAACAGATGGCATAGGAACGAAAGAAACCATATCAGAATCTTCAAAACTTAAGCGAGGACGCCTTGGATTAAGCTCACAACATTCTCCTAACTTCTTTAGTTCATACTTCTGAACATCAGCAAGTGGATTTCCAAACATCTCGATAAATTGCGATTTAAGACCGGAAAACTTTGATTTTTCTGTGAGTGACTATTCGAAAGAATACCTAAGCTGTAACTCAATGGGAATCGGCCGGAAATGTTAATTTAACATCATATTAAATTTTTACAAGTGTAGAGCATTGCCCTAATGCATCACTGATATTCTTTGGAATAAAGCCATCTAAAAAATCGTGATAAATATCGCATTATAATTAAAACAAGGAAACATCCCCAACCAATATACAATGAATAGTCCTTTGTTGTAAATTTTAAAATGCGTAGCCTTGATTCATTTATATTATCTAAGTCAGTCATCGAGGTTATTTTATAATCATACTTATAATCGCCTAAATATTTCAGCTTAATGTCTCCAAACGCTCCATACATTCTATTTCTAACTTCATTGTTAAATTGTTTTTGTTCTATCTCAGAGATAATCGGTGGCTTATTAACGGAATAAAAGATAATATAGAAAAAGTATGATATCGTAGCAGACAACACAATATATAATATAATAACTCCTATTTCATGTATAGTTTTTTGTATCGCATTCCTAAGAATCTTCTCATCCATTGTATGATACTTTTTTTATTCAAGATTACTATAAGTCGCGTAAACTCATATTGAAAATAATGTCCACATAATAATACAAATATAAAAAAAACGACCAATTAATCAAATATCTTTCATTTAATTATCATTATTTGGAAATCTCAAGATTTGTTAACATATTTGTTGACAATATGACAACTGGGCAATACATATCAAGCCTTTCGAAAGCAAAAGGGCTCACACAATCTGACGTGGCCAGACAAATTGGGCTGTCACGGCAGATTCTTAGTTACATAATCTCAGGGAAACGTGAGATGACACTCTCACAAGCCTTGAGGTTGGAATCGTTATTCTCACTCAAGCAAGGGACTCTCGTACGTATGCAGGATGGCGAGCGTATCAAGAACCACACTGAATCCATACGCAAATCCCTATGTTCCAAATTATTGGTCAACAAAGCGTTTTGGTCATATTCAAACGTCACGGAAGAAACGATCTCTGACGAGGATCTGATTGAGAAGACATTCATCCATTTGGATATGGATGACATCTCTCTGCTCTTCGAGATTTTCACCAGAAAGTTCATCCGGCAAGTCTGGGAAGACAGGATGGCCGGACAGGGGGCGTATCTATATTCATTGAATATGATGATCGCGCAATATTACTTTAACATAAAGAATCCAAAGGACTTCCTTCACAGGAAAGAAATCGGCCACATAAAACTATGACCCACTATGCGTAAAGGCCTCACACCTTCCATCAACAATATTATTGAAGCCGTGTCCACCCTAAACTCCATCAAGGATTATGTACTTTGCGGTGGCACATCACTCGCCATTCAACTCGGTCACAGGCAAAGCGAGGATTTGGATTTTATGGCTTGGCGAGTGTCCAAAGACAGGAAGCCAGAAGTTGATTGGCCAACGATTTCCAAGGAGTTAGAAGAGAAAGTGGGGCATATAGACAATATGGACTTACTAGGCTTCGACCAAGTCATTTTCCTCGTTCGCGGAGTAAAGATCTCTTTCTACGTAAGCGACAAACTTGCACCAGCGATGACAACGCTTGTCTATCTTGGAAATATCAAGCTGGCCTCCATTGAAGCCATACTGGCAATGAAATTGGAAGTAATGTTGCGAAGGATGAAATTCCGGGACTATTATGATGTTTACAGCATAATAAAAAACGGAGGAGACATCACACTTGGGATAGATTCAGCCATCAAATATTCACAGTTCAGACTCAAAAGGAAAAGCATCGTGACAATGCTTCTGTCCGGCCAATTCAGCAAAGACACAAACTTCGGACAATTCAATCCGGTTTATGATGTCACGGAAGAGCAGATGAGGAATTTCCTGCTTCTAAAAATGCAGGAGGCAGGAATATAGGTACGCTTAAACCCATTTCCCTGTACCGATCCGCCACTTCATTGCGTTTGGTACACCAGAAGCCTTATTCCAGTACCAACCTGTCGCATTGCCGAATATGGTACACCAGAAGTTCGTCCCTTGTACGAAATCGTTAGCCTCAACGGAGCTTGCTACTCTGGTGTCCCCAGAACCACCACCGTCATATCATCCACATCCAGAACGCCACGCTCAATTAGAGACCTGACGTGCGTTTTGAATGTGGATTCTTTCTCGGCGGCCTTCAGCAACGGCTCCAGGACATCCGCCTGAAAATCAAACCTTACCGTCTCCGCGGTACGCAGAAGTGCCGAATTGCCTGACCGCCTCAACGCCTCCTCGGCCAGTTCCTCGCCGAACCGTCCGCAGTTCGCAAGCTCATACATCATCAGCACGTAATGCGACAGAGCGTCACTCGCGGCGAACACCACCGAATCCTCATCCAGATGGAACGCCCCGCAACGGAAGCCCTCCTCCACCAACGGATCCTTGCAGCTCACAAGCATCGGCGGCCTGCTGAAATCCGCCAGCCTCGTGAAACTATGCTCCAGCGATTTGCTTTTCCGGTTGTAATGGAACACGACGCTGTCACCATAAGCCACCCAACGGCACTCCTCATCCGACACCCTCCAAGCGGCGGCGACCGTCGCGCACGCCCCCTCATTATAGAACTTATTCAGGAATATTCCATCCCCCGCCTTCGCGACAGCCTCATATTCATTGTAGAAAGCCTCCCAAATGCCGTCAACCCACTTGTCAAACTCAGCGAAACAAGTGATCACCCGCTTTTTAGGAATATGCCGGAGCAGGTACTTTGACCACTCTCTCGCAAAGAGGCCGCAACCGCCCGCCCCGTCCGACACCGCGATCAGATTGTCCGACTTGCAGAACGAGTCCTCGTTGGGAATATTATCATTCAACTTCGATATGCTGACTCCGTAACTCATAACTGATTCGCAAGTGTGCTTGACAACGTTCCGATCTTCATCATCTTAACCAGACGCTCCATCCCGGCATTGACTCCCATCGCCCTGTAGCGGATGTCCGTCTGACGGTCTCCGAATATGCCTCTGATCTGCTCGTTGTAGTTCAGCGGCAGCAGGCTGGACATATTGAACAGCTTCTCCCCGTACCCGTTGCCGTTCAGCTCGCCGACCGTGGCCGGGAAAACGACCGACTCCGAATGCCCGGGCACGATGTGGATATTGAAGAACAGCACATTGCCATCGTTGGTGAACATCGATTTAAGTTGGTTGGACAGCTGGAGCATCTCATCGTCCGTCACTCCATTATATTCACCGTCCGTGATGTTGATGATGGTCGGCGGGTAGCAGTCCTTGTCGTGGTGATCCTTCATCCAATTGTCGAGCAGTCCCTCGGCGCGCCTCAACGCCTTGTCCATTCTTGTCCAGTTCCCGTTGTGCCGCGCTGTCATCCACTGCTTTCTCTCAACCTCTTTGACCGTGATTCCCTTTCTGGTCCGGACCTCCTCCTTCACCAGCCTCTTCTGGAACGGATTGTCCCGGATCTCCTCCGGACTGACGAAATCACGTCCCTCCAACGCCCCGTTCCACGCGCTGTAAGCCTCTGTCCCATAGCCGATAACAGCGATGTCGAAATAATGTCTGGTCTCGTTGTTCTTCACGCATCGCTCCACAAGCTCGTTGATCTGCGAATTGACAATCCTCGCCACTGCCTCCGACAAAGTCATATCCTCCCCGTTGAAAGTGGTCAGCCGCTTCATCGAAATGCTCTGATCCACAAGGAATATGAACGCGGTAGGATGCTCGCGGTCAACCCTCGCCGTGTAGGCGTTCTTGCTCTGCATCATCTGCGGCTGGCTTGGAATAGGGATTCCGAAATTGCCGATGTTGCGGATATATTTCAACGGAATGAAGTTCTTCACCAGCACCTCCGCCTGATAGAACGGCTGCTCGTCAGCGTCGAGGTCGAAATGCTTGCGCGCCTTGACCGTCTTGAAATGAATATTCCTGAAATCGTCCAAGCCACCTCCGACCTGCGCCCCGTTGCGTGTGGCGTTACGGTCCGAGAATATGGTGTCCTCATCATAAATCACCTCCGGATCGATCTCCAGAATGACCGGATTGGAGATCCTGTTCTCGTTCATCGCCACGTACATCATCGGATGCTGCTCCGTGAAGCTGACGCGGACATAACGCTCAAGCCCGTCCCTCTCGTCCAGCGACCACGATGTAGAGCCCGGCCCGCCACCGCCCGGTTTCGGAATGGATATTCCACGCTCCTCACAATCCTTCCACGAATATAATCCCCCGTTCTTGATGATGCTCTCAAGGTTGTCCCTGTCAGTGAAATGATAGAGTTTTGTTATCCTATTCTGCGAAAGGATCGCCTCGAATTCCTTCCAATTATTTCTTTTTCCCATAATTATGTCTGTTGGTTATTCTTGTCAAAATAGTTTCAGATCCTCCTGATTCACAGGTTCTTTGTCCCCGTACGGGTATATTCCTTCGGCATAAGCCTTGACCAGAAAAGCGTGCGACAGCGGCTTCCTCGGATCGTCCACATCGCAGTTGGTCTCGTAGTCCAGCAGCACGATCGTCTTGGTCTTGCTCGCCTCACGAAGCCTTTCGATAATCCGTGGCACCTTGTTCTCCAGCACCCATTTATATGTCGGCAGATAGATCTGCTTACGGGCCTCGACATAGCCCAGCAACTCCTTCCCGTACACTCCCTTCCTATGCCCCAACGGCCTTCCGAACCGCCGGACAGTCCGTTTGAGGTTCTTCATTGTGTCATTGAGAAACAGCGATGTGTCCACATCCGCCCCTTCAAACACCTTCAGCCCCTGCCAGACCGCCTCCACACAAGTAGCCGTGAACCCCTTGCTGAACGGCACCGGTATCCCCCCGTGCGGGTAGAACGGACTCAGCTTCACCAAATCATCCCCCGCGTGACTCGTCACATCCGCGATCACCGCCCCCGGATACCTCCGCAGGATCGTCTCGGGGTTCTTACGTTTTGATTCGATAACTATCATAATGCGGGAAAATTATTCCAACTTCTTTTTTCAAATATACGACATCCATACTTTGCCGTCAGTTCTTTTTTAACACTCTCTGGCAAATTGCATCCGTCGAAAGCACCCTTCCCAATTTCCATCACGCTATTCGGTATCTCTACACTTGTCAGACCATTGCAGCCAGCGAAAGCAAAACTTCCTATTTTCGTCACACTATTCGGTATCATTATACTTTCCAAACCAGAACAACCATTAAATGCATACAGCCCAATTTCCGACACACTGTCCGGAATCTTTATGCTTGTCAGGCCGGGACAACCGCGGAACGCTGACTTTCCTATTCTAGTCACACCGTCCGGTATCTTTATACCGGTCAGCCCCGAGCAACCATCAAATGCAGACTCAGCAATTCTCTTCAGACCATCAGGTATCTTTATAATACCAGTCAGTCCTGAACATCCACTGAAGGCATAATCCCCAATATCCGACACGTTGGACGGAATCTCCATGTTTGTCAGGTGGGAACATCCTCGGAATGCCATCGCCCCTATTCTCGTCACACCGTCCGGTATCTTTATACCAGTCAGCCCCGAACAACCATCAAATGCAGACTCAGCAACTCTCGTCACACCATCAGGTATCTTTATAATACCAGTCAGTCCCGAACATCTACTGAAGGCACAATCCCCAATATCCGACACGTTGGACGGAATCTCTATGCCTGTCAAGCCGGAACAACCGCTGAATGCTGACGCTCCTATTCTCGTCACACTGTCAGGTATCTTTATAATACCAGTCAGTCCCGAACATCCACTGAAGGTACGATCCCCGATCTCCGACACGTTGGACGGAATCTCTATATTTGTCAGGCGAGAACAACCGCAGAACGCAGACGTTCCGATTCTCGTCACACTGTCAGGTATCTTTATACCAGTCAGCCCTAAGCAACCATCAAATGCATACTCCTCAATTTCCGTCACACCATCAGGTATCTTTAGAACACCAGTCAGTCCCGAACATCCACAGAAGGCATAATCCACGATCTCTGACACGCTGGACGGAATCTCTATGCTTGTCAGGCCGGAACAACCGCAGAATGCCACCTCTCCTATTCTCGTCACACCGTCAGGTATCTTTATACCAATCAGTCCCGAACATCCATTAAAGGCAAAATCCCCAATCTCCGACACGTTGGACGGAATCTCTATGTTTGTCAGGCGGGAACATCCTTGGAATGTTGAATTTCCTATTCTCGTCACATCGTCAGGTATCTTTATACCTGTCAGCCCCGAACATCCACTGAAGGCATAATCCCCGATCTCCAACACGTTGGACGGAATCTCTATGTTTGTCAAGCGGGAACATCCTCGGAATGCTGACTTTCCTATTCTCGTCACCCCATCAGGTATCTTTATACTTGTCAACCCCGAACAACCATCAAATGCAGACTCAGCAATTTCCGACACGTTAGCCGGAATCTCTATGCCTGTCAGGCCGGAACAACCTCGGAATGCCATCGCTCCTATTCTCGTCACACCGTCCGGTATCTTTATATCAGTCAGCCCCGAGCAACCATCAAATGCAGACTCAGCAATCATTGTGACCACATCCGGGATAACTGAGGTCTTGCAACCAAATTTAAGTATTTTAAGGTCTTTTGACAAACAGCAATTATCATATGAAGCATATGCTGGATTGCTTTCTGATACTGCTATCTTTGTAAGGCCCGAACAATAGCTGAATGCTGACGCTCCTATTCTCGTCACACCGTCAGGTATCTTTATACCGGTCAGCCCCGAACATCCACTGAACGCATAGTCTCCGATCTCCGTCATGCCATTTGGAATTACTAGGCTCGTCAAATCATAACAAAAATCAAAAGCCGCCCATCCGATTTTTTTCACACTTTCAGGTATTACAATACATATAATTCTACAACCCCAAAAGGCTTCATCACAGATGCATAGTGTACCTTTTCTAATATGATATTCATAACATCGACAAGTTTTAGCATCCAAAAGTCGTTTCCCATCTTTACTGTACTTGACACCATATTCATCCTCAATAGCTTCAGCTAAATCCTCGTCTGTTACTTCAGTGGATATGTCAACCAGAACATATTCCGGTTTAGAGATAGAGAAGAGTCTGAACGAGACCATCGAGAGGGTCTTCGTGGCGTGGGCGAGGAGGAAGAGGGACAGGAGGGCGTTCAGCTCGGAGTCGGTCATCAGGGGTTGCAGGGCTGGCAGGACTTTGCTCTGGCTCAGGTCGCGGTAATCATCGGCGGAGAAAAGCAGACGGTCGGAGGAAGCATATTCATCAAAAAGGGACGGGGACAGGGAGATCGCTTTCAGGGAAAGGGCTATGGTGGCCAAGGAGAAATCGTCTATCGTATCGTCAAAATCATCCTTGGTTCTTAGAGGGTGGCTGAAGTCCTTTGCGCCAATTGTCGGAGAGGTCTGGCCTTTCATTGACGGGACGAACATTCCGTCATAGTCTATCAGGGTCAGAGAACCATCTGGACGTACTATTATGTTGTCCGGCTTGATGTCGCCGTGGGCGAAAGGCTGAGAACGGAGCCAGGCAGCCATCTTGCAGAAATGGTAGCACAGCATCGACATCGCATAGTTGTCGTAAAGGTTCTCAGTTATGTAATGATCCATCGTCTCTCCCTCTATCCAGTCCATCAGAAGAACTGGGAACTCGTGATCATCACCATCACAATCAACGAAGAGTTCCTTTTCAAGGTACTTGACAGATGTGACATAGGTGGAATCCACCGACTCCAGCTCGTCAGCGATCTGGCGATAGGCTTCCGCCCTACCCTCTTGATCCTCAGTAAAGCACTTGAGCGCATATTCCTTCCCGGTGCTCTCATCCTTCATCTTGAACACCACCGCGAACGCCCCGCTGCTCCGCATCGGCTCACCGTGGTCATCAAGCACCGACACAAAATGCGCCAGCTGGTCAAGGTTGCCCGCCGGGTACTGCATCGCACGGACGTATTCCGATATTAATGGGTACTGCATATTGCTTAATGTTTCAGAAGCTGTTTTGAAATGAATCAAAAATTTTGTTATCGTGTTTTATAAATAATTGATTATCAGTTGTTTAATTGAATATATTTTCGTAACTTTATAATTATAAGACAGTTAAGTTATGAAGATGTATTCAACCAACCTCACTGATAATCAGTGGCAAGTTATAGAAAAAATCATAAACGCACAAGAAAGGAAGAGGAAACATTCTCTCCGAGGGATAATGGACGCGATACTTTACATAATCAAGACCGGGTGCCAGTGGCGTATGCTCCCAAAGGACTTCGCCCCTTGGCCGACCGTGTACTATTACTTCCGCAAGTGGAAGTTCGATGGTGTGATCGAGGACATGATAGACACCCTGCACGCGCTCTCCCGCAAGGCCGCCGGCCGCGAGGAGAGCCCCAGCCTGGGGATAATCGACTCCCGCAGCGTCAAGACCTCGCATCACGCCGACCCGTCCTGCAAGGGGACAGACGGGAACAAGAAGATCAAAGGACGCAAGGAACATATTGTGGTTGACACACTTGTGATGCCGATGTCCGTCGCCGTCCATGAGGCCAACCTCCACGACAGCAAGGGTGCGCCGAAGGCTGTCCAAAAGCTGGAGCACAAGTTCCCGCGCCTGAAGAGGATTCTTGCCGACGGCGGATACCAAGGCTCGCTTGGAGACTGGGTGGCCGACCTGTTCGGATGGGACCTTGAGGTCGTCCTCAGGCCCGACGACTGCCCGTCCAGGTTCCCGGTGCTGCCCAAGAGGTGGATCGTAGAGCGCTCTTTCGCCTGGCTTGAGAACTTCAGAAGGCTCTCCCTTGACTACGAGTATCTCGCAGAGACTGCGGAGGCCATCGTGCAACTCGCTTTCTCCATGATTATGCTTAATAAATTTTTCCAATAATTTCAAAACAGATTCTTAATCATATAGCAGTTGACAATATTTAAGCATAAATCACAGATAAACAACCCATCACACTCCCACAACCAGCATATAGAGATGCATGAGCTACTGAACGTAAACAAATTCAAGCGTGTAGACTTCGCTGATCATATCTTTACACTGCCACTGTGCGTAATAAAGTGCAATATTCCGAGTACAGCAATGTATATCGAGTCGTACGAGGATATCATTTGCTAGTTCGCCGCGCTGACTAGCAAAACGATAGAACTTACTATCATCCAAAGAATCCGAAAAGTAGTATAAATGGTAATTCTCAACGGCTTTGCGAAATTATTTTCTTACAATCCGTTCAAATTGACAGAAAACATCATCAACAATCTCCATCAGGACTGTGAACGGTGCTTTCTACATACAGACAGATTCCGATAAAACGACGGCCTAAATCACTTGCAAAATTTAAGGCATACTATCCAATCAAGATCGAAGAGGCACCTCTTCAACCTTGATGTTTTCAGTTAGTTTAGTAGGGTCGATTATGGGCAAGAACAGCCCATTGAGCTTTGTATTTTTAACTCTAACCAAAATGACCCCATTGATAAATGGAAGAGCATACTCCACAATCTGCTTTGCTAAATCAGATTTTCTTACAGCCACCTCGTCATGCGGCATTTCGTCCCATGTTTTAGACTTGAAAATAAAAGTGGCCCCTCCCTCTAAAATGACTGAGTCATCAATAGATAATCGGACAACAGCGTGCATAGCAAATGCTTCATTGCCTTTCTGATATTGGAGAACAAACAAGAAAGCAATGCAAAGACGCTTCTTTACGTCATCACTCATTTCTGTTACATCAAGATTCATTCTGAAAGGAATTTCATTAACATGTAACAATGTAAAATCTTTCTGTTCCATATAATCATTTTATAAGTTTGTCAAATATTTCTTTAGACTCGCACTCCTATAAGCCAAATGTATGTCAAATATGTCATCCAAACTGCCATCTGCTGACAACCTCTTGCAGCTTTCTTCTTGAGACAATGGCAGAAAATTCTTAAGACTTAATACATATAGCCCGTCAACTCGATAATAGAAAGAAGGCTCTGTTTCAAACAGCGTCTTCAGCCCTAGTTGCCCATTCATATATTTCAGAACTAACTCAGGGACAACCTCTGAGAATAGATATGACCGATCATTTATTTTCTCATATAAACGCACAGAAAGAAAATACTTACCGCTAACACGGTCAGCATACAAAGAAGACAGTGGCTCGTCCATCACTTGTAGATGCCCTATCAGTACAAAATCGTCATGCGGCTTCATTTCTTAATATAGTTATCAATGTTTTTATTATAGTTATCTATTGGCACAGGCGTAAAATCCTCGGCAAAATGACAATCTAAAGAAAAATTCACATAAGGGAGAAACGACACATGTCCATCAGGTTCAACCCACATCAACCCATCCTCTGGATTCACATCATAAGCGAATATGTGACTACCCTTCTTATTCTTGAAATTCAAGAATTGCTGAAGGGTCTTCATCTTTTCAAAACGATCAATGAAAGGCTTCACAACGCCATCCACCGAAGTATTGAAAGAAGGTGTATACTCCCTTAATTGTTCCTGCTGATCTTCCAAGCAACTGTTGGGAGGGATAGTTTGTTGCGATTCGACCTCTTTGGGCGCTAATGCTTCATAATCCCACAATGCGGTAGGATAAATATCAATATCCTGATTTGGGTTATGGGCCAATCGATAAATACGACCATAAGCAGGAACCATTAAAGCCAAAGCGTCTTCACAATTCACAAGAAACTCCTGAAACATATATTTACATCCAATGGAATCTTGTTCCTTCAGACGCTTTTTCTTGTGTTTATTGTAAGCCTTACGCTCTTTTTGCAACTCCTTATGTCTCCTCTTCTCCATTCCTAAAGAAATGTAATTATACATTTTAATAAATCACACGTGAAATTAAAATATTCTTGCGAGCTATACAACTTTTTTTCAGAAAATTTTCAAATTTTGATTGACTTGAACTGAAAATAGTTGACAATGTACGGGGGACAAAAAAGTACAGTGCAATGCGTGAAAAGACTTATACCCGCTGGGTATGGAATGAGGAACTTCAAGACGATCAACTTGTAGAGTACGGTACCGGTAAGTACCATTTTGATGAAGAGGACAAGATAGCCATCGTGTCCGAGTATGTTGGAGGGCATGTTCCTGCCAGCGAGATTATCGAAAAGTATCACATCAGTTCCCGCCAGGTGTTGTTCAACTGGATGGACAAGTATGTGAATGAAAAGGAATTGGTATCTTTGCAGGACGAAACCAATCCCTCTGATCCTATGGCTAAAAAGAGTCCTGAAGATCGGGTGAAGGAACTGGAAGCCGAGAACAAGAAACTCCAGAAGGCCCTGGAATTGGAGAAGTTACGTTCCAAGGCATATGACACGATGATTAACGTGGCCGAAGAGACCTTCAACATCCCGATCAGAAAAAAATCTGGCACCAAACAGTAGCCCTGCTACGCGAGAGCACCCCGGAAGCATCTCTGGGGACTCTTTGCGGGCTGTTTGGTTATAGCAGGCAATCATTCTACAAACACAAGGAGAACGACTTCGCAGAAGATGCGATAGAGCCTCTTATCGTGGAAAAGGCCAAGGACTATCGGAGAGACAATCCTGGCCTAGTATATTGTAACATCTAAATGTTGCATAAAACTAAAAATAATTGTATCTTTGTCGTATCACATACAGCACGATACGATTATGCCTATTCAGAAGTACGAGGTGAGCTTGTCTGCAGAGGAGCGCAAACAGCTGACCAAGATTGTGAAGTCCGGCAATATGCCGGCGCGAACCATCCTGAGAGCCAACATCCTTCTCGCGGTAGACAGGAATGGGAAACAGCCTATGACTGTGCAAGAGGCTGCCATAGCCTTCAACACGTCTGCCACTACAGTCCAGAACGTCAGGACTCGTTATGGGGAGAAGGGACTCGACGCAACCATCCAGCGAAAGAAACGGGAGACGCCGCCAGTAGAGGCCAAGGTTACCGGAGACATCGAGGCTCATATCATAGCTCTCGCCTGCGGAGATCCTCCCAAGGGATATGCCAAGTGGACGCTTCGTCTTCTTGCCGACAGGTCGGTCAAACTGGGGTATGTAGAATCTATATCTCATACGCAGGTCGGCCGCATTCTAAAAAAAACTATTACTGTCCGCTAAAACTTTTTGACAGTACAAAAAATTAGGCTGAATCTCCGA
>ENA-UONY01000316-UONY01000316.1-human-gut-metagenome-genome-assembly--contig:-CS9-NODE-316-length-65855-cov-11.880957_pt1 | contig 65855 bp, 68 predicted proteins | sample MGYA00242465_ERZ724012 | MGnify/ENA metagenome assembly ERZ724012 | reverse complement strand
AAGTCCAAAAGGAGTGAGAAAGAGCGGCGGATTGGACGTTGAAGCAGCGGGAAGCACGGAGAAAGTCCAAAAGGAGTGAGAAAGAGCGGAGGATTGGACGTTGAAGCAGCGGGAAGCACGGAAGAAGTCCAAAAGGGATTTGCAGAAGTGGCAGATTGGACGTTGAAGTGGCGGGAAGGCAGGAGGAAGTCCAAAAGGAGTGAGAAAGAGCGGCGGATTGGACGTTGAAGCAGCGGGAAGCACGGAGAAAGTCCAAAAGGGATTTGCAGAAGCGGCGGATTGGACGTTGAAGCAGCGGGAAGCACGGAGGAAGTCCAAAACAAGATTCCCATCAACCTCTTGCTAATCAGCACTAAATGTTATAAAATAATTAAGATTATGTAGCAGCCGATGCAGTTCGATGTAGTCAGGCTGTTGCCTTTAGGAGGATTATATTATTATGGAAAAGACAATGGAGAAAATTGTTTCTTTAGCTAAGGCAAGAGGATTTGTTTACCCAGGTTCTGAAATCTATGGTGGATTAGCTAATACCTGGGATTATGGTAACCTTGGTGTTGAGTTAAAGAACAATGTTAAGAAGGCATGGTGGCAGAAGTTCGTACAGGAAAGCCCATACAATGTTGGTGTTGACTGTGCAATTCTTATGAACCCACAGACTTGGGTAGCATCAGGTCATCTTGGTGGATTTTCTGATCCATTAATGGACTGCAAGGAATGTCATGAGAGATTCAGAGCAGATAAACTTATAGAAGACTGGGCAGACGAGAATTCATATGAACTTGAAGGTTCAGTTGATGGATGGACACAGGAGCAGATGAAGAATTTCATCGATGAGAAGAATATCTGCTGTCCTTCATGTGGAAAGCATAACTTCACAGATATCAGACAGTTTAACCTTATGTTTAAGACATTCCAGGGTGTAACTGAGGATGCCAAGAACACAGTATATTTAAGACCAGAGACAGCACAGGGTATCTTCGTTAACTTCAAGAATGTTCAGAGAACATCAAGAAAGAAAGTACCTTTTGGTATCGGACAGATTGGTAAGTCATTCCGTAATGAGATTACACCAGGTAACTTCACATTCAGAACAAGAGAGTTCGAGCAGATGGAATTAGAGTTCTTCTGCAAGCCTGGAACAGATCTTGAGTGGTTCACATACTGGAGACAGTACTGTATCGACTGGCTTAAGGCATTAGGAATGAAAGAAGATGAGATGAGAGCAAGAGATCATTCACCAGAAGAACTCTGCTTCTACTCTAAGGGAACAACAGATATCGAATTCCTCTTCCCATTCGGATGGGGCGAGCTCTGGGGTATCGCTGACAGAACAGATTATGACCTTACACAGCATCAGACAGTATCTGGTGAAGATATGTCATACTTTGATGATGAAGCTAAGGAGAAGTATATACCATATGTTATCGAGCCTTCACTTGGTGCGGACCGTGTAACATTAGCATTCCTTTGCTCAGCTTATGATGAGGAAGAGCTTGAAGGAGGAGATGTAAGAACAGTTCTTCATTTCCACCCAGCATTAGCACCAGTTAAGATTGGTATTCTTCCACTTTCTAAGAAGTTAAATGAAGGTGCAGAAAAGATATTTGCAGAACTTTCTAAGTATTACAACTGTGAGTTTGATGACAGAGGTAATATCGGAAAGAGATATAGAAGACAGGATGAGATTGGTACTCCATTCTGTATCACATATGATTTCGATTCAGAAGAAGATGGTGCTGTAACTGTAAGAGACAGAGATACAATGCAGCAGGAAAGAATAAAGATAGCAGATCTTAAGGCATATTTTGAAGATAAGTTCAGATTTTAATTAATAAAAGAACGGAATTTAAATCGATAATTAAAAGGAAAGAATTATGCTGTGTACTAAATGTGGTCAGGAATATGAGGGCAGTCAGTGTCCGAGATGTGATGGACCTGTTATATTAGTTAACAACAGTGATTATCTTGCCAGAAGAAAAGCATATGAGGAGAAGCAGGCTTTGAAAGAGAGGTCTGCTTCTTCTGATAAAAAAGAGGAATCACAGAGTGACTATGGACAGGCATTAGCAAAACGCGTGCAGGCGATAAAGAAGCAGAGTAGAAACAAGACAGAAAGTAAGAAGCAAAGCAGCGGCAAAACAGGCAATAAGAAGCAGAGCCAGAACAGAAGCAAAGCGGACAGCAGAAAGCAGAGCCAGAGCAAAGCAGGTGGCGGCAGAAATGATAATCAGGAAAAGCCACAGATAAGAATTGCACGACGTCAGATTAACAAAAGAATGAAAATGATAGCGGCAGCGCTGATAGCAGTATTGCTTGTTGGTGCAGCAGCATTTGGAATATACAAGCTTGCAACTAAGAAGAATTACGCTCTTTATGTAAGCTACAACGGAAAGATATATGATATAGCAGGGTTGGACAGCAATTATGTGTGTGATGAAAGCAATGCAATATTTGCAGCAGACAGCAAGACCTTCTATACACCACAGTGGCCGGAACAGATAGATTCAGAAAAGAATATCTTAAGTGTTGCGAGTGATGACGGAAAGTATTTCGTTACAGTAACATATGATGAGTCTAACTCGTCTGGCAGATATTCAATGTACATATGGAACAAGGATGAATGTGTCCTTGTGTCAGAAGATAATCTGCAGAAAGAGATAATGTATATATCTGATGACGGTCTTGTTATATACACGAATATTAATATTATTAATGACGAGGGTTCTACTAATGGAACAAGCCTTGCTATGAGCAGTATTAAGGAAGTCGAGAAACACGCAGAAGCACAGACAACTCTTATAGAGGGTAATCTTAATAAGGCATATGTGTATGAGTCAAAGCACCTGATAGTATGTCTTACTAATGCAGGCTCATTGTATACATATGATTATGAGAAAAAAGAAAAGCCGGTTTCAGTTGCAGATGCAGTTATGCAGTTATGGCCGGTGTCAGAGAACATGACAGGTGTGTATACAGCGAATGCAGACAGCCTTAACACAAGAAAAGATGTGGATACATTGCTGTATTCTAAGAGTGATGGAGTATATTATTATTCATGCAAAGATGCATCTGCGTATAAGATAGACAAGAAGACAGACAATGATGCAGATTATGTATTTGATAGAGACAATTCGCTTATATACAGAATTTCAGGTACATCAATGACATCAGCACTTATCAAAGAAACTAAAGTGAGTGAGTATGTCGATGTTGATTCTATGACTAAGGAAAAGAATTACATATATAATTCATCAGATGGTCAGATAGTGTATGTTAATGCGAAAGGACAGCTTCGTGTAGTTGATAACAACAAGATTACAGACATTGCGTCAGATGTTAATGCAGGTTCATTATCTAAAGTGTATAATAAAAGTAAGGCTCTGACATACGTTTCAGGCGGCAGGCAGTTCTATATGGATAACATTAAGAGCAAAGCTGTTGCAATTCTGGAATCAGATGCAGTTACAGATACAGAGGGAACATATTTTTACAAGAACCGGATCTATGCGTATGATGCTGATAATATTCTTTATTCTAATACGCTGAAAGGAAATAACAGCAGCCAGATAGGCTACGTTGAAAGACTGTGGATTGGCACGGAACTAAGATAATTGCAAATGTATTAAGACAGGTATAAGTTATGGATTTATTTGAATATATGCGTGAAAACAATAAGAATACGGAATCTCCGCTGGCTATGAGATTAAGACCGGAAACACTCGATGAAATGGTAGGACAGTCTCATATAATCGGAAAGGACAAGCTGCTTTACAGGGCAATTAAAGCTGATAAGCTTAGCTCAGTAATATTCTATGGTCCGCCGGGAACAGGGAAGACAACTTTAGCAAGGATAATTGCCAATACAACAAGTGCAGAGTTCAACCAGGTTAATGCCACAGTTGCCGGAAAGAAGGATATGGAGGAGGTTGTTGCCAAGGCAAAAGACAATCTTGGAATGTATGGAAGAAAGACTATCCTTTTTGTAGACGAGATTCACCGCTTTAATAAGGGGCAGCAGGATTATCTTCTGCCATTTGTTGAGGACGGAACAATAATTCTTATTGGTGCAACGACAGAGAATCCGTACTTTGAAGTAAATGGAGCTTTGATTTCAAGGTCAATAATATTCGAATTAAAACCACTTGAGAAAGACGATATCAAGACAATAATAAAGCGTGCTGTGTATGATGAGAAGAAGGGCATGGGAAGCTACAATGCAGCAATAGACGATGATGCACTTGAATTTCTTGCAGATATATCCAATGGAGATGCGAGAAATGCACTTAATGCCATTGAACTTGGAATACTCACAACAGACAGGTCAGAGGATGGAGTTATACATATAGACCTTGCAACAGCACAGGAATGCATCCAGAAGCGTTCGGTAAGATATGATAAAGAGGGTGACAACCACTACGATACAATATCAGCATTTATTAAGAGCATGAGAGGCTCAGACCCTGATGCAGTAAGCTATTATCTTGCAAAGATGCTGTATGCAGGTGAAGATATCAAATTCATTGCAAGGCGAATAATGATATGTGCAAGTGAGGATGTCGGTAATGCTGACCCGAATGCATTGCAGGTTGCAGTTGCTGCGGCACAGGCTGTTGAGCGTATTGGCATGCCTGAGGCGAGAATTATACTCAGTCAGGCTGCACTTTATATTGCAACAGCACCTAAGAGCAATTCATGTATCAAGGCAATTGATAAAGCAATGGATGTTGTTAAGAATTCAAAGACTGCACCGGTTCCTGTACATTTGCAGGATGCCCATTATAAGGGCAGTGCCAAATTAGGACACGGAGTAGGATACTTATATGCACATGATTATCCTAATCATTATGTCAGACAGCAGTATCTTCCGGATGCTTATGTGAATGAAAAATTCTATGAGCCAGGCGATATGGGATATGAGAAGGATATTAAGAAACATTTGGAGAAGATTAAGTCGGAGGCATAGTTTGCAATGAGAGATTTCATAAACAGACTTTCAAGAGGCAGTTCAATTATTAATATACCAAAGCTGTCATGCAGTGAAGAGCAGACTACCATGACTACCATGAGTGATGCGGCTGCAGAGGACAGCTCTGCTAATGATGCCACGAATGATGTCTATGAAACAGAACATGCTGATAATGTGCATGCTAAAGAGGAGGCTGTAGTTCTTACAATAGATAATGATGAGAATACAGTTACGAAGAAAGAAGAGCCTGAAAAATATGGATTTGAGCTTAAAAAGAGCGGCACGGAGCTGACACAGATTCATATATATGCAGATGCAGAATTTATCGAATTAGAGAGAAATGATATATCGACAGATGATTTTGCAGGCGACAGACTGGATATTAATTACATAATTAATCCGGAAAAGATGCACGCAGGCAATAATTATGGATATATTCATGTTGACAGCTATACACAGCATCTTAAAGTAAAGGTAAGTGCTGTTGCTTCTAAAGCTGCTGGTGAAGAGTTTGAGGTAAGATGGGAAGAAAGACAGGCAGAATATAAGCTTACAAAGCTTTATCTTGATTTCAGAATGAAAAAGATAAAGAAAGAAAAATGGCTTTCATCATCAATGCAGATAGTAGACCGCATAAGAGGAATAAAAGGACAGGATCCGTTCTATGACCTTGTACAGGTCCAGCTTCTTGCCATGTCAGGACGGGAAGAGAGCGCAGTCCAGATATTTGACGGACTTAAGAAAGATATAATAGGAAGGATAGGCGATAATGTAGAATTATACTGTTATTTCCTGTATGTCTCAACACTGATGGTAAAGGAAGAAGAATACACAGCACAGGTATATACGCAGGTTAAGAAGTTCTATGAGAACGGATATGATACATACAGAGTACTGTGGATATTGTTCTACCTTGGCCCTGATTCAGAAAGCAACAAGAGCATTAAACTCATAAGAATTAAAGATACTGTCAATACAGGCTGTACAAGTCCTGTAATGTATATAGAAGCACTTAATATAATTAATTCACAGCCGGTATTACTAAGAGTCCTTAACCAGTTTGAAATGCGTGTGATTAATTACGGCTGTAAGAATGGCATTATAACTGAAAAGCTTGCAATGCAGATTGCAGATGTTGCAGCTAATGAGAAGAACATTAGTATTAATACGCTCATTATCCTTAAGAAATTATATGAGCAGTTTGATAAAGACGAAATATTAACAGTGCTTGTGACCCAGATGATAAGAATGGGAATGACAGGTGATAACTGTTTTGAAATATATGAAAAAGGTGTGTTAAGAGGTTTGAGAATAACCCGTTTATATGAGTTCTACATAGCGAGCATGCCAAAAAACATAGAAAGACAGCTTCCTAAGATAGTTCTTATGTACTTTGCATATGATAATATACTGTCAGATTCAGATAAAGCATTTTTATATGCAAATATTGTGACAGGCAGGGATTCATATTATAAGAACATCTATGAAGGATATGACAGAAATATAGAGATATTCGTGTATGAGCAGCTGAAAGACGGAAAGATAAGTGATAATCTGGCTGTGCTTTATAAGGCACTGCTAAAGACACAGCTCATTAGCAAGGAGACAGGAAGCTTCATAAGCAGGATGCCATATATGCACAGGGTACGATGCTTTAGTGATGTGGTGAGCAGAGTACATGTAAGACACCCTGAGTTTGCAGAAGAGACGGTGTATGAACTTTCTGAAAAAATTGCATATATATGCATGTATGCAGGTGACTGTGAGATAACATTTGAATGCAGCGATGGAGTTATCAGGAAAGATACTATCGATTACGAGATAGAGAAAGTATTCGATGCAGGGCAATATGAAGAAGTGTTTGACGCGGCAGCTGAATATGGCATGGATAATGATGGAATTATCATGAGCCGCATTAACGACATGCATAAGAAGTCAGAATATACTTCTGAATTATTAGACTATTATAAATGTATCAAGAAGTCTGACAATATAAGCAGTGCTTACAGATATCAGATTAATTCATGGATGATAGAATATTATTACACATATTATAAGGATAATGATTTCTGGCACGAATATGTCAGCGTGGATACAGATGACCTTTCAGACAAGGATGCGCAAAGACTTATAGAGACACTTACAGAGGCAGGAATGTATTCACAGAGCTTTGAACTTGTAAGCAGGTATGGATGCTGCAAGGCGGCTCCAGCCAGGCTTCTTAAGATGGCAGATTACATACTTACTAATGTGTCGGATGAACATAACAAAGTGCTTGACGATGTTACAGCGTATGTATTTGGACAGCACATATATAATGAACCTGTTCTTGCATATATGTCCGATTATTTCAATGGAACGAATGACGAGATGTACAATGTGTGGAAAGCCGCTATTAATTATGGTGTAAATGTATCGCATATGTCCGAGAGACTTCTTGCACAGATGATGTACACGGGCGTTCATACAGGAAGATTGACAGAAGTATTCACAGATTATTACAGTAAAATGCCTGACAAATTGATAGTTAAAGCATATCTTTCATACAATTCACAATTCTATCTTCTCAGGCAGAAGAAAGCGAATGACATAGTATTCCGTGTTATAGAGGAATATATGAAAGAGGGGTATGGTCTGCCAGAGTGCTGTTATGTGGCATGGCTTAAGAACATCTCCAAGAATCCGCTGGCACTTAAAGAAGATGACAGCGAAAGAGAGCTTGCACAGACAGTTCTTAATGAATTGTGTGAAAATGACAGAATATACAGCTTCTATAAGAAATTCAAGGGAGTGCTTGATATTCCTTATAATATGCAGGGACTTACAATTATTGAATACATATCAGCTCCGGCAGATAAGGTTACAATATCGTACACAATTAACGGAGGCGACAGGCTTACACAGGTTATGAAATCCAACGAATGGGGCATATTCACATGCGGATTCCATCTGTTCTATGGAGATGTTCTTGAGTACACATTTTCAGTCAATGATGAAGACAATGATATGCAGCCGGTAGTGTATGAATTCAAAGATGTATCTGGAGAGAATACACAAGGACGCACAGACATGCTCAATGAGTGCCTTGCAAGCAGACAGCAGCATGAGCTTGCTGCCCTTAAGAAACAGATGCACAGCTATAGTGTCGAGGAATACGTTACAAGAGAAATGTTTACAATTGCGAAATGAGGATAACAGATATGGATAAGGAGAGAGGACTTATAGCAGGAATAGACCTGAGCGGGACAAGAATTCAGGCAAGTGTATATTCGCATAATTCTGGCAGTGTCCAGTCTGTAAAGCTTACAGAAGATTCGCATGAGAAGACTAATCTTATTAATGTTATTGCCGAGTGCATGCGTGCCACAGGAGAGTCACAGATTAAAAGCATATGTGTGACAATTGCTGATTACAATGGGGATGATATTGCAGCAGTGATGGCAGACCTTGAAAAATGTGGTGCTATAAAAGGACACTGGCAGATATTAAGCAGGGTTGAGAGCTTTGCATATTATGCATATAAACAGAAAAGTGAACTTCATTCCATGGGAGTTGTGCTTATGGATTATGCGCAGGAGGGGCTAAAGTGTGACCATCTTGCCATAAGAAAGAGTGACAATACAAACTATCTTCTGCAGGAGCATACAGGATATACATCGGATGTATTAAAAGAAGTATACGGAAGTAAGAATATTGACGGGGCTGAGAATGAATTATGCACATTTGCAGAAGATTACTTTGCAAGGAGGCGGGTGTCAGCTGCGTATCTTACCGGCGAGGGATTCGACATTGAAAAGCTGCCGGAAAGATTCGCCAAGCTTATGGTTACAAGAAGAAAAGCATTTGTAGGACAGAATCTTTTTGCAAGAGGTGCATGCTTTGCGGCTATTGATATGTTACGACCTGAGATATTCAGGAATGTCGTCGTGCTTCTTGATAACCATGTCAAATGTGGTATAGAAATTGACATATCATCATATGGAAAGCCTATGAGATTCAGAATGGTAAGACCGGGCGTTAACTGGACTTTAGCCGGGCGTACAATAGAGTGCATACTTGAAGATATAAGAAGTATTACTTTCAAAGTGATTACCACAGACAACACAAGTTATGATGAGGTTGTGGATATAAGTGAGATTCCATTCAGGGAAGGCAGAACAACGAGAATATCAATACATGTGGAATTCATGGATGCAGACAGATGTAATATTACAATTAAAGACCTTGGATTCGGAGAATTTGTGAAGAGTTCAGGTAAAGTAATACACAGGGAACTAACATTAAGAAGCTGATAAATGTGAAAAACATTGCAGAATGGAGAATACAATGGGGAAAATAATATTGTGCAGGGGTCAGAGAACTGATAAGCCATATGTCACACCACAGACTGATATAAAGCTGTATTCAGCCGAAGAACTCTGTTACTACATATACAATAATATATACCTGATTGGGCAGGACCTGATAGACGATAACCTTATAGAATTTCTGCAGGCTGCGGGTGAAGGTGAGCTTGCAGCAAGAGTTAAGAAGCTTAAGGAATCGGGTGCTCCGCTTGCACAGATACTTGTGACTATTCTTAAGTCAATAGATTATTATTCTGTTGCAGAGATAGAACAGATTAAGGAGATTCTTAACACACTTGGAAAACAGAGTGTGTGTGAGAGACTTAAGGCGAGAGGCGACGGTTATCTTAATGCGGATTTCTATTTTGCTGCAATCAGCTGTTATGAGTCAATTATAAAGGACTATAAGGGAAAAGACCTGCTGGCAGCAGATTATGCCAAAGTATATCATAATCTTGGCACTTCATATGCAAGAATGTTCATGTATGAAAAGGCAGTGGAGTATTATAACGAGGCTTACAGACTGGGTCAGCATGAGGAATCAAAAAAATGCAGCATAGCCGCGTCTATTATGGCTAAGAAGGACAAAGAGCCGGTCAATGTGGATGTGCAGGAAGATGAGTATGTTGTACAGAGAGAGTTAGAGACTCTTATGGATAATGCAAGATACTGTGATGAATACAGAGAACTTGAAGATATAGACAGACTCAAGGGCGACGGTAATCTTACACAGTTTAATCAGGCAATAGACGCAAAACTAACATCATGGGTTGCAAATTTAAAACGATATGTTACAATTAACAGTGGCTTTTTACGCAGATAATTGATAAAAAGCGAAAGAAGTATGGAGGCTATAAGGATGAAAGAAAGACTTGAAGCAATTAGAGAAAGAGCTTTAGCACAGATTAATGAAACTGATTCGCTTGATAAGCTGAATGATATCAGAGTCGCTTTCCTTGGAAAGAAGGGTGAACTTACAGAAGTACTTAAAGGTATGAAGGATGTTGCACCAGAAGACAGACCTAAGGTTGGTCAGATTGTTAATGAGACAAGACAGGCAATTGAAGAAGTATTAGAAAAGGCTAAGACAGAATTAGCTGCCAAGAAGAGAGAGTTTCAGTTAAAGAGTGAAGTAATAGATGTTACTCTTCCATCTAAGAGGGATGAGTTAGGACATAAGCATCCTAATACACTTGCATTAGAGGAAATCCAGAAGATATTCATCGGAATGGGTTATGAAGTAGTTGACGGACCAGAAGTTGAGTATGATTACTACAATTTTGAGGCACTTAATATACCAGCTAACCACCCGGCTAAGGATGAACAGGATACATTCTACATCAATGATAAGATAGTACTCCGTACACAGACTTCCCCTGTTCAGGCAAGAGTTATGGAGAAGGGCAAGCTCCCTATCAGAATGATTTCTCCAGGACGTGTATACAGAGCAGATGAAGTTGATGCTACACATTCACCATGCTTCCATCAGGTAGAAGGTCTTGTAATTGATAAGGGAATCACATTTGCAGACCTTAAAGGAACTTTAGCAGAATTCGCTAAGGAGCTTTTTGGACCTGATACTAAAGTTAAATTCAGACCACATCATTTCCCATTCACTGAGCCTAGTGCCGAGATGGATGTAAGCTGTTTCAAATGTGGTGGTAAAGGATGCCGTTTCTGCAAGGGCGAGGGATGGATTGAAATCCTCGGTTGTGGAATGGTTCACCCACATGTATTCGAGCTTTGCGGAATTGATAAGGAAGAATATACAGGATTTGCCTTTGGTGTAGGACTTGAGAGAGTTGCTCTTCTTAAGTACGAAATCGATGACATGAGACTTCTTTATGAGAACGATATCAGATTTATAAAGCAGTTCTAAATCGATTCATATAGTGGCCTAATGACTGGAATAAGATAAAGTATATTTAAGGAGAATGACGATATGAATACATCATTAAATTGGATAAAAGCAATGGTTCCAGGTCTTGAGTGTACAGATCAGGAATTCAGAGATGCAATGACACTTTCAGGAACTAAGGTAGAGTGTTTCAATGCATTTGACAAGAACCTTGATAAAATCGTAGTTGGACAGATTCTCTCAGTTGAGAGACATCCTGATGCAGACAAGCTTGTTATATGCCAGGTTAATGTTGGCAGCGAGAATGTCCAGATTGTAACAGGTGCACCTAACATTGAAGTTGGTTCAAGCGGACAGAAGGTTCCTGTAGTATTAAACGGAGGTAAAGTTGCCGGAGGACATGACGGCGGCGCACTTCCAGAAGACGGAATTAAGATTAAGAAGGGCAAGCTAAGAGGCGTAGAGTCATGCGGTATGATGTGCTCTATCGAGGAACTTGGTTCTTCAAGAGAATTCTTCCCGGATGCACCAGAGGAAGGAATATATATATTTGGAGATGATGCTGTTGTTGGTTCAAGTGCGGTAGAGTACTTAGGACTTAATGATACAGTATTTGAATATGAGATTACTAATAACCGTGTAGACTGCTACAGCGTTATCGGTATCGCAAGAGAGGCTGCTGCTACATTCAGAAAGCCTTTCAATCCACCGGTTGTTACTAAGACAGGTAACGATGAGGATGTTAACACAATGGTTTCAGTTGATATTGAAGCTAAAGAGCTTTGCTCAAGATATGTTGCAAGAGTTGTTAAGAATATCAGACTTGCTCCATCTCCAAAGTGGATGCAGCAAAGACTTATGACAGCAGGTATCAGACCAATCAACAACATCGTTGATATCACTAACTATGTTATGGAAGAATATGGTCAGCCAATGCATGCATATGACTATGATACTATTGCAGGTCACAAGATTGTTGTAAGAACAGCAACTGATGGCGAAAAGTTCGTAACACTTGACGGACAGGAGAGAACTCTTGACGCACAGACACTTCTTATCTGTGATGGTGAAAAGCCAGTTGGTATTGCAGGTATCATGGGTGGCGAGAATTCAATGATTACTGATGATGTCCAGACAATGCTTTTCGAAGCAGCTACATTTGACGGAACTAACATAAGAAAGACAACTAAGAAGATTGGTTTAAGAACAGACGCATCTGGTAAGTTCGAGAAGGGACTTGACCCAGAGAATGCTATGGAAGCTATTAACAGAGCATGCCAGCTTATCGAGGAGCTTGATGCAGGTGATGTTGTAGGTGGTGCAGTTGATGTATATCCTGATCCTGTAACTAAGAAGAGACTTCCATTTGAGCCAGCTAAATACAACGCTTTACTTGGTACTGATGTATCAGATGATGATATGCTTTCTTACTTTGAAAGACTTGAAGTTGAATATGATAAAGACACTAATGAGCTTATCATTCCAACATTCAGACAGGATCTTAACAGAGATGCTGATATAGCAGAGGAAGTTGCAAGATTCTTCGGATATGACAACATTCCTACAACTCTTCCTAAGGGAGAGACAACAATGGGTAAGATTTCATTTGAGCAGAGCATTGAAGATGCAGCTTCTGAGGTTGCCCAGTTTACAGGATTCTCACAGGCTATGACATACTCATTTGAGAGCCCTAAGGTATTCGATAAGTTAAAGCTTCCTGCTGATTCTGTATACAGAAAGACAGTTGTAATCTCTAACCCATTAGGAGAGGATTTCTCAGTTATGAGAACACTTCCAATCCACGGAATGCTTACATCATTGTCTACTAACTATAACAGAAGAAACAAGAATGTTAAGTTATATGAATTAGCTAAGGTTTACCTTGCAGCAGATGATGTTAACGAGCTTCCGAATGAAAGAGTTGAATTCACACTTGGAGCTTTCGGCAGTGTTGACTTCTACTCAATGAAGGGTGTTATTGAAGAATTCCTTGAGAAGATTGGAATGAAGAAGAAGCCAACATATGATGCTAAGGCTGGTATTCCATTCTTACATCCAGGCCGTCAGGCTGATGTATATTACGCTGATAAGAAGATTGGTTACATCGGAGAACTTCATCCGGATGTTGCCGATACTTACTCAATCGGTGAGAGAACATATATTGTTGTTATTGATATTCCAACAGTTACAGAAATGGCAAGCTTCGATAAGAAGTTCACAGGAATTGCAAAGTTCCCAGCTGTAACAAGAGATATCAGTATGGTAATGCCTAAGGAACTTCCAGTTGGTGAAGTTGAGAAGATTATTGAAAAGCGCGGTGGCAAGATATTAGAGAGCTACAACCTCTTCGATATCTACGAAGGAAGCCAGATTAAGGAAGGCTTCAAGTCAGTTGCTTACTCAATCGCATTCAGAGCTAAGGACAGAACACTTGAGGACAAGGACATCACACCAGTAATGGAGAAGATATTCAAGGACCTTGAGGCTGACGGAATCGAGCTTAGAAAGTAATACAGACCCGGATGTTGCAGTGGTCGATAAAGGGGCGGCGTGTGGCGCCGCCCCTTTGCTTTGAAAGGAGTAGTACATGGATTTACATGATTTTTATTATGATCTGCCAGAGGAACTTATTGCGCAGGATCCTTTGTCTGACAGATCAAGTTCAAGACTTATGGTGCTTGATAAAGAAACAGGAGAAATTGAACATAAGATATTCAGAGATATCGTAGATTATCTTAAGCCAGGTGACTGTCTTGTTGTTAATGACACTAAGGTAATACCAGCAAGACTTATAGGTACTAAAGTTGATACAGGAGCTGCTATTGAAGTGCTTCTTCTTAAAAGACTTGAAGACAGACAGGATACATGGGAAGTTCTTGTTAAGCCGGGAAAGAAGGCTAAGGTTGGTGCTAAGATAAGTTTTGGCGAAGGCAAGCTTATAGGAGAGGTTATTGATATAGTTGAAGAAGGAAACAGACTTATCCAGTTCACATATGATGGAATATTTGAAGAGATTCTTGATGAACTCGGACAGATGCCACTTCCTCCATATATAACACATAAACTTGAAGATAAGAACAGATACCAGACAGTATATGCAAAGCATGAAGGCTCTGCAGCAGCGCCTACTGCCGGATTACATTTTACAACAGAACTTCTTGAAAAAATCAAAGCTATGGGGGTAAATATAGCCAGAGTTACACTTCATGTGGGACTTGGAACATTCAGACCAGTTAAGGTAGAAAATATTCTTGATCATCATATGCATTCAGAATTCTATGTTGTTACACAGGAAGCTGCTGATATGATTAATAATACAAGAAAGAATGGCGGCAGGGTAATTGCTGTTGGAACAACAAGTACAAGAACTCTTGAGTCAGTTGCACTTGAAGATGGAACAATTCCAGCTAAGAGTGGATGGACAGAGATATTCATATATCCGGGATATAAATTTAAGGCTATAGACTGTCTTATAACTAACTTCCATCTTCCAGAATCAACACTTGTTATGCTGGTATCAGCACTTGCTGGAAGAGAGCATGTGCTTCATGCCTATGAGGTTGCTGTGCAGGAAAAATACAGATTCTTCAGCTTTGGAGATGCTATGTTCATTAAATAATTCAAAAAATATATTTGAACTTCTTAAAGGTTAATGATATCATTAGATAGATTAAGTAAACATGAACAGATAAGAGGCTGCTCGGAATAGAGGATAATCATGGTCAAAGTTGAGAGAAGACAATCAAGAAGAACTGATGTTGATGTTATTATTTCTTTGAAAAAGCTTGATGAAAGTCGTATTTCTGCATGTTCCGGGGAGACAGTGGATGTTAATGTTATTAACATATCCAAGGGTGGCATAGCATTCAAATCAGACTGTAAGTTTGAGCTGAATACTTATTATTTGACAGTAATCACTCTTGATAATAAAGAACGTATAGAGGCTGTTGTTGAGATAATCAGAATGGAGAATCTTGGAGAGGCTGAGACTACCTACGGATGCCGATTTGTGGGGATTAGTGAGGAAGATCAGTTCAGAATAGAAGTGTACCAGCTTGTATATGAAAGCAATCACAATTAAATATCATGAGTAGCGCAGATGATCGCGGCTGCATTCGTGCAGGTGAGGAAAGTCCGGGCTTCATAGGGCAGGATGCCGGATAACGTCCGGTGGAGGCGACTCCAAGGCCAGTGCAACAGAAATATACCGCCATGGCGAAAGTTGTGGTAAGGGTGGAAAGGCAGAGTAAGAGACTACCGCATTGCTGGTAACAGCAGTGGCACATGTAAACCCCATCCGAAGCAAGACCAAACAAAAGCGTTACAAAGGCTGCCCGCCAAGCTTTAGGTAGGTCGCTTGAGCCTGCTGGTAACAGCAGGACTAGATAGATGATCGTCACAGCTATGCTGACATAACCCGGCTTATAGCGCTGCTCATTTTATTATTTAAAGAACAAACAGCTCCCATGGGTATATTTTTACCTATGGGAGTTATTTAATTGGTGGATATAAATTCAATTCTGAGTGTATCAATGCAAGAATGTGATATATACTTATAACAGAAATAATCAAAATGAATTGTGCTTAGAGAAATTAATTATAGAGAATTAAGAGAAGGACATAATTTGGAAACGCTATATATTGGTGGGGAATTTGAAAAATATGAATGATAATGCTGACACAATTGAAACGGCAGAACTTGATAAAGTTGTTGCGGATGTGTTAAATTATGATAATATGATGAATGTAGATATGTATATTGATGAGTGCTTAAAAGAAATAAATATAAATCAATTGCAAAGTAATGAATTAGATTTAGTAAAAATTCTTGAAGAACAAAATGAATCAAGCAGGAACGAAGAAAATGGGTATATATGGGTACTGTGTACATGCATAATGTTTTTAGGTGAATATAAGTTCTTCTGGAATATATAATTGGGAGTGATATACAATGCAGGAAATGTTAAAAAAAGTAATAACCGACATTCTGACAACATTATACGAACCATTCTGGTTTGCGCTGTTGTCAGCATTGTTACTTACAATTGCATATATGTACTGCTATGAGCCGGACGGAGCGGGAAAAGGCTTCAAAACGATGATGTCGGCATGGCTTGGGAAATTCAAGAAAGATGCACATTTTCGGGAATTGTTCTTCTGGTTCTTGTTCACAGTGATGATATTGTTCAAGACACTTCTTAACAGAAATATGTGGATGAATCCGCTGTCAGATGTAATGGGCGGATGGACACTCACAGATGCCAAAGGAAAAGTGAGTGCAGAACCGGTTGAGAACGTAATAATGCTTATACCGTGGACATGGCTTCTGATTGTATTAAAGAACAGGAAAAATGCAGTGAAAAGACCGGTGTTGTATGCGATAGCAGCGGGATTTCTGTTCTCGCTTACAATAGAAACATTGCAGTTGATGTTAAGGCTCGGTACATTCCAGATGTCAGATATATGCTACAACACACTTGGCGGAATGATTGGCGGAGTGATGTACTGGATAATCAGACTGATAAGAAAACAATAAAAGGACTCTCTCGGTGTACACTTCACCGGGAGGGTTCTTTCTGCTTTAAATATACCGTGATCAGGCAAAGTGGGAACGCGAAAGAGCGGAAAGTGGCTTGTATTAAAATGTTATGAGAAAATGCATCGTAGTTACTAAAAATGTAGTGGCTTCGATACATTTTATGTATGCCATATAATACACAGTATTGTCCTGTAAAACATTGACGAATATAGTCAGAAATGGTAGAATACTAGACGGTGAATTTTGTATGAAGATTATAAAAAAATCATAAAATTACCTCCATGTATAATTTGTTTTGCGTATAAATAAGATGGGTGTGCTTTTATATAATGATGTATAAATATCGCTTTGTGGGTAATTTATTGGAGTTATAATTTATATTAATAAATCAAATGAAAAACACGAAATACTGCAGAGAGGATGGATATTCAGGAGAAATGAGAAAAATGGATGATAAAAAATTGAAAGTATGTTTAGTAGGATCATCAGGAGGACATCTTACCCATTTATATATGTTAAAACCATTTTGGAAAAATAAGGAAAGATTTTGGGTTACTTTTGATAAAGAAGATGCTCGTTCGCTACTTCAGGGGGAAAAATTGTATCCTCTTTATTTTCCATCAAATCGTTCAATTAAGGCACTTATAATTAATACATGGAGAGCATTAAAGATTCTTCCTAAAGAAAAACCAGATTTGATTATTTCAACAGGTGCCGCAGGTGCAGTTCCTTTTTTTTTGTTAGGAAAGTTATTTGGAGCAAAAACAATCTATATAGAGGTATTTGATAGGATAGATGCACCTACTATTGCTGGTAAACTTTGCTATCCGGTTACAGATAGATTTATTGTGGAATGGGATGAGATGAAGGAAGTATATCCTAAATCAATAAATCTCGGAAGTATTTTCTAAGGATGGTGATAATATGATTTTTGTTACGGTAGGAACTCATGAACAACAGTTTAATCGACTTGTAGAGTATATGGACAAATGGGCTGGAGAACATGAGGAAGAGGTTATTATACAGACAGGATATAGTACATATGAGCCGAAATATGCAACATGGTCTAAATTATATCCATATCAAAAAATGGTGGAATTTGTAGATGAAGCAAGAATTGTTATAACACATGGTGGACCTTCAAGTTTTATCATGCCACTTCAGGTTGGAAAGACTCCGATTGTTGTTCCAAGACAGTATAAATATAACGAGCATGTAAATGATCATCAGGTCAAATTTTCAAAAGAGGTAGAAAAAAGACTTGGAAATATCATTGATGTTGAGAATATAGATATGCTTGGCAGTGTTATTCAGAATTTTGAAAATTATGATAAGACAAAAAAAAATACAAGCAATAATGAAAAATTCTGCGAAGCTTTGGAAAATATTGTTGATGATATGTTTAAGGGGAATAAATAGATATGAAACATGCCTATTTAATTCAGGCACACAATAATAAAAATCAATTGTTGAAGTTAATACATTCATTGGATTATGAATTGAATGATATATATATTCATATTGATGCAAAGAGTGATTTGATTCAATTTGTGAATGAATTTAAATGCAACAAAGCTAAATTATATGTAGTGAATTCAATAAAACAGCATTGGGGTGGATTTAGCCAAATACATGCCGAAATGATATTGCTTGAAAGTGCATTTAAAAATGGGCCTTACTTGCGATATCATTTGATTTCCGGAAGTGATATACCTCTGAAAAATCAAATATGGATTCATGAGTATTTTGATATGCATCCACAGACAGAATATATACATTTTGATATTAGTCAGGATTATGATGATTTTAATAGAAGAATGGGACAATATCATTTTTTGATAGACTGTATAGATAGAAAATATCCTTTTTTATATAAATTAGATATACTTCTTGCTCGAATTCAAAAAGTTTTAGGAATTAACAGGATAAAAAAAGTAAACATTGATATAAAAAAAGGTGCTAATTGGTTTAGCATTACAAATGAATGTGCTAAGTTAGTCATAGAAAAAAAAGGATGGATCTATAGAACATTCAGATATACAAAATGTTGTGATGAGATTTTTTTACAGACTATTGTTTATAATTCAAAATTATATAATAATGTTTATATTAAAGAGCCTGATATAAAATATGGAAATATGAGATTAACTGATTGGAATAGAGGAAATCCATATGTTTTTAGAAATGAAGACTATGAGGAATTAGTTCAATCTAAATATATTTTTGCAAGAAAATTTGATGAAAAAATAGATGAAAAAATAATAGACAGATTATATGAACATATAGAGAATAATACAGAAGGTGAGAAATAGAAATGAAAATAGGAATTATTACTTTTCATGCTTCATTGAATTGTGGTTCAATGTTACAAGCATATGCACTTAAACATATTTTAGAAGAAAAATATCATAATGAAGTAGAAATTATAAATTATTCTAATTTTGGACAGAGAAGTTATTATGCAAACTGGGATATATTTCCTAGACCTTCTGTACTGAAGAATAATATAAAAGCTATACCATATTATGCAAATATTAATTCAATGAGACAAGATTATCTTGAATTTGAAAGAAATTATTTAGGTATAAATACCCCTTTATTGAAAAGAAGATGTGAATTAAATGGAATTGATAAAAAATATGATATAGTTATTGCGGGTGGAGATCAGGTATGGAATGTTAGATGCAGAGATGCTGATGAAGCATATTTCCTTTCATTTGTTAAAAATGCTAAGAAAGTCGCATATTCACCAAGCTTAGGAGCAAGAAACATTAATACAGAAAGTTTGAATCCTAAAAAGTATGCTAAATTAATTAAGCAATTTGATTATTTGTCTGTAAGAGAAAATAATGGACAAAAGTGGATTAAAGAATTAACAGGAATAGAAGTACCTATAATAGCTGACCCAACATTATTATTGACATCAAAAGACTGGCTGCAGTGTATAAAAACAGAAGAAATAGAGGAAAAGTTTATTTTATACTACTCATTTTTTTATTCTAATGAATATAATAATGAAATATTATCAGAAGTTAGCAAAAAATATAAAATGCCTATTTATATAATAGATGGCAAACAGTGGAATATTCATAAGCTTGATAAGTATGGAATCAGGTTATGGAAAAAGAGTGGACCAGTTGGCTTATTAAGTTTAATGAATTCTGCAAGTATTGTTCTTGTTCAATCTTTTCATGGAATTGTATTTTCAGCATTATTCCATAAAACTTTCTGGTCATTAAGAAATAAGGTCATAAAAAATGTCAACGATGATAGAGCTAGAGTTATATTGGCTCAGACAGGACTGGAAAAACGAGCAATATGTTATGATGATTTGCTAAATATAGATTTAAAACAAGATGTTGATTATACAGAAGTTGATGTGAAAATCCAGCAGATGAGAGCTAAGGCATTTGAATATATAGAGTCATTTCTTGATGGTGAATAATAATGATTGAAGTTAGTGTTATAGTTCCTGTTTTTAATATAGGACAATATTTAGAAAAATGTATCAAGTCATTAATTAATCAATCTATATTTGATAATATGGAAATAATTTTAGTTAATGATGGCAGTACAGATAAAAGCGCTGATATTTGTAATGCATATTCAAGAGAGTATGAAAACATAACATTATATGAGCAGGACAATTCCGGAGTATCAGCCGCTAGAAATGCAGGAATCAAGTTAGCTAAAGGTAAATACATAGGTTTTGTTGATGGAGATGATTATGTTGAAGCTGATTTTTTCGAGTCGATGCTTGGAGAAATTAAGCAGGATGATAATCAGTTAGTAGTGTTCGATTATTTTATTGATTTACCTAATGGAAAACAGTATGCGTATAGGAACAATTATCCTAGAAAAAAATGGAATGGCAATTCATTGATGAAAGATTTTCTTGGAGGATATGTTGGACAAAATTTATTTGATAAATTATATGTTACGGATTTGGTGAAAGATATAGAATTTGATTCTAATATTCGTATAGGGGAAGATTTTCTTTTTATTTTTGAATATATTTTAAAAGTTAACAAAGCTTCAGGCGTTTTTGTCCCTGGTTATCATTATGTCCAACGAGAGGGTTCTGCTATGAATGTTAAATTTAATGAGAAAATGTTTGATCCATTAATAGCATCTGAGAGAATTCTCAATTGGGCTCAGGAAAATTCTGAGTTTTATGATTATGCATACGCATATCATATTCATACTGCATATAAATTACTTGAACGTGCCTACAAAAGTGGAGAATATGTTCAGTATAAAGAAAAAATAAAACAGTGCAGTAGTTTGATTAAAAATTATAGCTTTATCAAGGCAAAAAAATATCTGTCAAAAAAACAATTTATAGGTTTTATGTTGATGAGAATATCTCCAAAGGCTTATTTGACAGTTTGTCGTCTTAAAAATATTTAAAGGAGGCCAATCAATGAAGATAAAATTGAGTACAATTCAGTCATTATTATTGTCATTGATTATATGTAGCGGCTTTTCAGTACTAATGCCTTTAAGAATTTATATGATATGCATTTTTCTTATGATTTCACTTTATTTAAATCTTAAGAATAGAAATGGAATAATAAAAAATAAAATTTCATTTGCACTAATGGTATTTCTATTATTAATTTTATTGGGCATGATAAATTCATATGATAGAACGGAGACTATTAAATATTTTATCACATTTGCTGCAGGAGCAACATTGATTTTATTCCCTAATACGGAAGAATTTGAAATAAAAACATTACATTATATTGAAATGTTTCTGAAAGTTATAGCATTATCCATTTTAGTACAAATAATAATTCCTAATCTGTATAAAGATTACCTATATTTTTTTATTAGTGGAGGAGCATCTGCGAGAGCTAGATTAGGTAATGAAATTTCTCAGCATATTTTTTCTGGTATAGTGGGGGAAAAAGGAGAAGCTGCGTTTCTAATGGTAATAGCGATTATTATCTTATTATCAAAGACTGCATATAAAAAAAGAATGGATAAAAAGGTTTTTTTATGGCTTTGCATTTATTTCGTTGCGTTATTATTACCAGCAAAAAGAATGTTGTTTGCAATTGGGGTTATGATTCTTATGCTGTTCCTGATAATGTGGACGAAAGGTTCTAAAAAAGTTATTGCAATTGCAAGTGCAGGGCTTTTTGGTGGAGTTGCGTATATAATGATGTCAGTAATACCCACTTTTAATACTTTATTGTACAGATTTACGACATTTGCGGATAATGATGATACAGCAAATGGAAGAACATATCTATGGGATTATGCAATGCAAATGTTTCATAACAAACCTGTTTTGGGTTATGGCTATGGTAGCTACAATAAATATGCATCAGGTATAGGAGTTGTATTAACATCAAGCAGAGATTGGGTTTCACAAGCACATAATATTTATTATCAGTTATTAGCTGAAATGGGAATAGTGGGGTTAATATCTTTTTTATTTTTAAATTTGACTGTTATATTATTAGCGTTGCGTATCTATAAAAAAAGAAATGATCTTCCGAGAATCGAATTTGAATTCATATTTATAGGTTTTAATATAGTTCTTTTAACAGTAGTTTATGGATTGACGGGAAATGTTATTTATTATACCAACCAAATTATGACATATATGTGGGGAATATCATTAATCGTATATGTGTCGAGATCGTTGAAAGCATTAGAAAAGGGGAAATAAAATGAGCAAAATAGGTATCATGACCTTTCATACAGCATTAAATTATGGTGCTGTTTTTCAAACATATGCACTTGAAAAAATTTTGATGGATATGGGACATGATGTAAAAGTAATAGATTATAGATGCCCATATACAGATAAGATATACAAACCGTTTTATGTTTCTGATGGTAAGTATTTAAATGCACTTGTTCGAGGAATATTATTCGGTCGTATTATAAAAAAGAAGAGAATTAGATTTAATAAATTTCTGGAAAATAGAATCAGATTAAGCCAGCCAATTGAAAATATAAATTTATTAAACGAAATAACAGATGAATATGATTATTTTATCTCGGGAAGTGATCAAGTATGGAGTCCTATTAGTGCTGGATTTGATAAAGCATATTTTTTACCATTTGCAACGGATGAAAAAAAACTTTCTTATGCTGCAAGTATTGGTGCTACAAATGTTTCTGATAAAATTATTTCAGAACTGAAAAACAGATTAAGTGGGTTTTCTTGTCTTTCAGTTAGAGAGCAGTCAGCAAAAAATATGTTAGAAGCAAATGGCGTAGATAGACCAATTTATGTCCACCCTGATCCTACACTTCTTCTTCAGGAGAGTGATTGGCAAGAATTATGTGACGAAAGAGCGATAAAAGAAGATTACATATTAATATTCAATGTAGAGAAGCCTATTAAAGACATTGAATTTGCAAAAAAATATGCAAATAAATATAATTTAAAAATTGTATATATTAATGACAGAACGGTAAAAAAAGATGCTTCAATTACTTATATTGAAGCACCTACTCCTGAACAGTTTTTGTCTTTGTTTAAAAATGCTAGTCTTATTGTTACTAATTCTTTTCATGGAACTGTTTTTTCTATAATTTTCAAAAAGAATTTCTATGTAGAATTGAATAATCAAAAACAATATAATGTACGAGTTAAAGGCTTATTAGAGGAATTGAAAATATATAATAGAACGATTGATGATTGCAGTAAAAACAATAATATAGATTGGGATAGTGTAGATGAAATCATAAATATGAAAAGAGAAGATACAAGACATTATTTTAATGAAGTTTTATAAAAGTAATGACATGTATACTGTTTCATAAGATAAAATTAAATATTAAGAGAAAAATTTTAAACGAAATAATAAATATCATATAATAGGTGAAATTAGATAAATGAAATCAATACAAAAAAATTTTTTATATAATGTTTTATATCAGATACTTCTTGTTATTTTACCATTGATTACTGCACCATACATTTCAAGAACTTTAGGTGCAACATCAGTTGGTGTATATTCCTATACATATTCTGTAGCATACTATTTTTTGATGATAGCAATGTTAGGAATCGGAAATCATGGAAATAGAAGTATTGCTGCAGTAAGGGATGATAGAGAAAAATTAAATAAAACATTTAGTAGTATTTATTTATTACAGATTACTACTTTTTCAATTGCAATATTTGCATATATTATTTATTATATCGTGTTTGTTAAAGATAATAGATTAATTGTGTTGTTACAACTTATATATGTTACGTCTGGTTTATTTGATATTGGATGGTTATTCTTTGGACTAGAGCAATTTAAACTTACAGTTACAAGAAATACATTAATTAAAATATCAACAGTGTTATTAATGTTCGTCTTTGTTCATAAACCTACTGATTTGTGGAAATACACATTAATAATGGCTTCTGGAACTTTATTGAGCCAGGCATATTTATGGGTTTATGTAAAAAAGTATGTAACATTTGTAAAATGTAATTTTATAGAGATTTTTTCAAATATCAAACCAGTATTGATTCTTTTTATACCAGTATTAGCATATAGCATATATAAAGTTATGGATAAAATTATGCTTGGAAATATGTCAACTTATGAACAAGTTGGATTTTATAATAATGCAGAAAAAATTATTAATATACCGATGGGAATAATTACGGCATTGGGAACTGTCATGCTACCACGTATGTCTAATATTGTTGCAAGTGGTAATAAAGAGAAAACACATGATTATATAAGATTATCTATAAAAGTTGTAACTTTGTTGTCTTCAGCAATAGCATTTGGGTTAATGGGAGTAAGTAGTGTATTAGCGCCTGTGTTTTTTGGAAAAGAGTTTGTAGTATGCGGAGATATAATGAAATTTTTAGCGGTAACAGTCTTTTTTATTGCATGGGCAAATGTAATACGAACTCAATATTTAATACCATATAAAATGGATAGTATTTATGTGACTTCTACTATGGTAGGTGCAATTTTAAATCTGATAATAAATTGGATGTTAATTCCTAAATATCAAGCAAATGGTGCTGCAGTTGGTACAATTGTTGCAGAGTTTTCAGTAATGTTTATTCAGATGGTTGCTGTAAGAAAAGAAATACCAGTATATAAGTATATAAAGACTTATATTCCAATAATGATTATAGGGCTGATTATGGCAATTTTAGTGGGATGGATTGGAACTAGTTTGGGAGTAAGTATAAAAACTTTAACTATACAAATATTTATAGGTGGTAGTTTCTTTTGTGTTGCAACGGCTGCATATATGGCAATTACTAAGGATGAACTTTTAATGATAGGAATGAGTTCAACTAAAAAAGAAAAAATATTAATAAATAGGATGAAGCAATGATTTAAGATTTTATATAGTAATATTGTAGCTTATACTTTAAATTTTAGAGTGTTAATATGATGTTAAAGTGGGAGGAAACATATGAATAAGAAGGTTTCAAACAAAATTACATATTTGAATTTTGTACTAGCTTTTATGATTTTAAATCTTCATTCTGCATATATGAGTTTATTTAAAACTACGGATATAGTTCTTTTGGTTAATCAAATTGTAAGAGTGATTTGTAATATGGCTGTGCCAACTTTTTTCTATGTTTCAGCGATGCTGTTTTATAGGTCATGTGAAAAGAAAAAATATATAGATGTTATTCGTAAGAAAATTAAAACATTATTGTTGCCATATATATGTTGGAATATAGTGTGCCTTCCGTTAAAGGAATTTAAAAATTATAAAAGTGGATTAGGATTTTCTTTTACATCGCCGTTAGAATTGTTAGGTAACATTTTTAGTTCATCATATGATCCAGTTTTGTGGTTTATTAGAGTTTTATTTATTTATTTTTTGTTTTATCCAGTAAATCTTTTTATATTAAAGAAAAAAAGATTATATCCTTGGATTATTGCATTAATATTTGTTATTAATATTATTATAGGACCAACAGTAGGATATGCAACGTGCCGTTACTGGTTACCAGTGTATATGGTTGGATCATATATAGGATATTGGTATAACGATAAGGTTTTTGAACAAAATAGAGTAAATCCAAGATATTTGTGGATAGGATTAGCTATAATTATTCAGATTATATTAGTGTTTTGGGCAGTACAAAATAGTTATGGATTGTTTATATGCCGTATGGTTTCTCCAATATTATATTGGATTATAGCAGATATATTTCTTATATCTAAAAGCCCGAAATGGGTTTTTAAGCAGACATTCTTTTATTATTGTGCTCAGATGATTTTCTCTATTGTAGCACAGAAAATATATTTATTTGTTTTTGGCAAAGGGGTAGTAAGTGCTATTTTATCTAATGTAGGTATTCCTATAATCTTATTAGGAATATTAGTGATTGTTGCATTTTTATTCAATAAAACAATGCCAAGGATATATGGCTTTATGACTGGTGGAAGAGCTTAAGATATTTGATTGAGGTTTCTTGACAATTTAAAAATTGATAGAAATTAATTAAGTTAGATATGTATGTAGGAGGAACAACTTATGGCAGATTTGATTGATACAATAGTATATGCAGGAAGGTTAAAAGAAAAATCAGCTTTGCTAAGTAGTTCTTCAGGAGGAGCATTTACCGCAATTTCCGATTTCTTTCTGAAAAACGGTAATTTAGTTGTGGCTGCTATCTATAATTATGAAAATCATACTACAGAATTTCAAATGATTACGGATGAAAAAATGCGCGAAAAAGCCAAAGGATCAAAATATATGCAAAGTAAGCCAGGTGATATTTTTCGCCAAGCTTATTACTGGCTTATGGAAAATGCAGAGAAGACTTTACTCTTTATTGGTATGGGATGTCAATCAGATGGATTTCGGAAGTTTGCAGAATTAAAAGGAATTCGTGATAGGGTGTATATAATTGATATTATTTGTCATGGCTCGCCAAGTCCTAAAATATGGAGAGATTATGCAGAGTCAATTCAGAAGAAAGCTGGAAAGATAACATATCTCACATTTAAAGATAAACGCAATGGATGGAATTCACCGACAGCTTATGTAAAAGTAAATGGGAAAGAACGACTGATTAAAGATTATGTTAGAGTATTTTATAATAAATGTGCATTACGACCATCTTGCTATGAATGTCCCTATGCTACTACAGAAAGAAAAACGGATATAACTATTGGAGATTTTTGGCATATTGAAGAAAAAATACCAGATTTCTATGATTCTTATGGAAATTCATTGCTTTTGATTCATACAAATCGAGGAAAAGAATTGTTTGAAATGATTAAGAATGATTTGGATTACAGATTGAGCAACACAACTCAATGTTGGCAGGCAAATCTTGAAGCTCCGACTAAGAGGTCTGAACAAAGAGAAGCGTTCTGGGATGATTATCAAAAGAAAGGAATCAATTTTGTGATGAAAAAATATGGAACTGCTTCAGTGATAAAAGCATTAAAGAATAAAATTTCCAAAATTTTGAGGGTGGGTACAAACTAAGTAACCTATATTATTATGTTGATTACTCCGAAAGGAGGACAGCATAATGAATTGGAAACAGCCTAAAGTATATGCAGTTAAACATAAAGATGAAGCTACAAGAGCGGCTTCTAAATCTGGAGGTGTTTTTACAGCTCTTTCAGATCAAGTATTGTCCAACGATGGTGTAGTCTATGGATGTATTTTAACAGATGATTTTTGTGCAGTACATATTAGAACTGATAATATGGAACAACGTAATAAAATGCGAGGTTCAAAATACATTCAGAGTAAATTGGAGGATACCTTTAAAAATATTAAGATTGATCTTGACATGGGAAGAAGTTTGTTATTTTCTGGAACTTCATGTCAAGTAGCAGGACTGAGAAAATATCTAGGAAAAGAATATGCTAATTTGTTCTGTGTAGATATTGTATGTCATGGTGTGCCAAGCAAAAAGGTATGGCATGCATATCTTCGTTGGCAAGAGCAGAGGAAGCACTCAAAAGTCACGAATGTGGATTTTCGAAATAAAAGGGATTTTGGTTGGCATGACCATGTGGAAACATTTTATTTTGAAAACGGAAAAACTACGAGCAGTGAAGTGTTCAAGAACCTTTTTTATGGTCATACTGTTCTGCGTCAAAGCTGTTATGAGTGTCCCTATAAGTCTGTTATGCATCCGGGGGATATTACAATTGCTGATTATTGGGGAATTGAGAAAGCAGCTCCAGAGTTAGATGATAATAAAGGAATTTCATTGGTTTTGGTGAATAATAATGAAGTTGGAGAAAAGGCATTTGAGGATGTAAAAGAAAAGCTAATCTGGAAGAAAACCAAGCTAGAGGATAGTTTACAACCACCTCTTAGAGCGCCATTTCCGAAGCCAGATAATCGAGAGCAGTTTTGGAGTGACTTCAAAAATAAGCCATTTATATATATAGCCAAGAAGTATGGAGGCATGGGAGTAAAGAAAAATATTAAAACATATCTAAAAAATTAAAGATTAAAATTAAAAGGTTGGTGTTAAAAAGTGGAAAGATGGATTCCGGTATTATATAAAAGAAAAGAAGAATGCTGTGGATGTACAGCCTGTTATGCTATTTGTCCGAAAGAAGCTATTTCTATGCTGGAGGATGAAGAAGGCTTTGAATATCCGAAAATAGATGAAAATAAATGTGTTTGTTGCTACCAGTGCATCAAGGTCTGTCCAATTAAAGAAGCAAAAACACAGTAAAGAGATATGAATGTAGCGATAAACCACCGGTGATTAATTTGATTGAATAATCGCTGGTGGTATTTTTATTATAAAAATGTGAATATAATTAATTGATTAATATTTATTTATCTGTTACAATTTGAATTAGTCGGAATGTGAAAATAATTGTTTGGATTAATTCATTATACATAGGTAGGGAGTGGTATTCTATGAAAAAAGATGAGTTGATTCAGATTTTAAAACAAAGTTTTGTTGAAATTAAAATATTTAATAGAGAGGTTGATTAGACCTCTCTTAAAGTGCTGTTTCCCATAATAGTTTGGACAAATTGAATTATATAATTGCTGTGGAAGTTGATGAATGAGTTTTACACAATGGAAAGTTTGAGAAATTCAAAAAAGTGTTGTACGATAAAATAAGAAAAATTATATTAAGAAAAAAATTGTATTTGCAACTAAAGAGAAAATGAATTGCTCTTTAGCTGATGAAAGAGAAAAGGAAAGTAGTATGAATAAACAAAAGAAAAATATATTTGGCTGGCTAGATAGTATCAAAAAAGAAGATACAGGATTAGTTCTTTTTCTTAAATGGTGTTATTCTATTGGAAAAATAAGCTGGATTCATGCTGTGATTACTGCGGCTGCAGGTATTTTGATTCCAATTTTTTATAGTAAAGAACAATATGGATATATGATAATTGTTATAGTGTTTGCCATATTAGATATTATTTTTGCGTATATTTGTAATGAGTATCAAAAAGAGTTATTTTTGAGGCGTAGATTTACATCAGAACTTTTAGAAGAATTCAGTTCTTTGATTAAATCTTTGAGTATATTTGTAGAAAATGACTCTAATTGGAAGCGCAAAATATATAGAACTACTTCTGAAATGGTATGTGATAAATTATACAATATTTTTAAGGATGTTTTTAAATGTGAAACACGAATTTCTGTTGAATATACGTTTCAGAAGCGTTTGGCAACAAATAAGTTTGAAAAGCAGGTAAGAATGGCTGGAAGAATGAGTAGACATAGGTCACAGACGAGAAAAGCCATTCCATTAGAGCGAAAAAAGAAATATCATTCATACCAAATTTTTATAAATAATAATTTAGGAATGAATATTTTAAAAGCAGATGATATAAAAGACGATAGTATCTGGTATAAAAATCCTGATAATAATGTAGATGTAAAACGTTATATTGGAATTGCGGTAAGTGTACTTGACAATAAAGAAGTGAATTTCATATTACAGATAGATTTTCTAGATGATTTTAAATTTGGAAAACATGATACAGAGGAAGAAATAAAAAATTTTGTTGATAACTATTTGCTATCATATATAAATGTGGTTACTCTGTCATACCTATTGAATTTGAATGGTAAAAAAGAATTGATTGAGGTGTAGTATGAAGAAAAAAACTAAAAAGAATCCAACTAATTCATCAATTGATGAGCAAAAGAAAACGAAACAATATACAATTGAAGAACTTCTTGAATTGGGAAGTAAAACAAATAAGATTGAAATTGCTCCTGACATATTTACAAAAAACAAACCGGACAATGATAATAATATGGGTGACTGATAATAATGATGTCAGAGATATAAGGCGCCAGGCGCCATTAAATTCCAGGCACCATTAAATTTTTATAAACAAGATACATAAAGCTTTATATACATTTTGACCCATCTAAAGTTTTACAAATCATCAACAACAATTAAATATATTGAGTAATGTTTAATAACATAGTTACATGTAAACAAGAGGGAAAATGATTATGAAGAAGAATTGGTTGTTTAAACTTTTGCGTAACAAAGATTTTATTCAGTTTATTGCAGCATTGATAATGCTGGTGATTGTATTTGTGATACATAGATGGTTGACATTTGATATATCTCTAGTGGTTTCAATTATTGTTTTGTATATATGTACAGCGGGTTCTCGGCTTATTTACAATAAAGCGTCAAGCTATTATGAATCATTTTAATGCGACGAAGGTGTATGAATTGCCAGATGAGATTGCCAAAAGATCTGACTGGCTGCTTAAGGCTCATGTTGATGCATTAAAATATAATAGCAGAACTGTACGTATTGATGATTTGAAAAAATGCGGCAATCAGGTAATGTTAACATATTCAAATGTGACTTATTGGGATTTGCTGATGACAAATCGGGCAATGGATTACGAGTGGAAGATGGACGAAAAACCCGTGATGTATATGAACCAGGACCATACATTAGCCCTTTGGCAAGTTCTAAGATGGCATTTCTTACAACAGACAAATTGTATCAGGCAGTAGCTGATGCGATTAATAGGGAATTCGAAGACATTGATAATGTAGATATACAATTTGAACCATCAGGGCAGAAAAAGCAGATACGAAAAGACAAGAAGGATGTAAAGGAATTACGCTTTCGGAGTCGGGGGAATATTATAAGATGACACCGTCAGCGGTGGCTTCTGTGGTTATGTTGCTGGAGGGGATGGGATAGAACAAATTGGTAAATTAAGGTTGATATAGCATTTTTTCGTTCTGAAATTTTTACAGAAGTAAAGGGGACTGGCAGGGGTGATGACAATATTAAGAACAACAAAGCTATAGACAGCTTCTTCATAACTGCAGGTAATAAGACTGTGGATATAGAGGGCGATGGCGTGGCGATTGTTACTAATGTGTGAGAAAAGAGTAGCATATTATATATCTCCGTTGGCAAGGCATTTGCTTTGCTGGCGGAGATTTTTTGTTGCTCTGAAATGGAGCCTGTGAATTGTAATACTGATTGATAAGAAGATTATAATATGTTATTATCTAGTTAAGTCGGAATGTGGAAATAATTGTGAAACCCCTTGAAATATAAGGGGAAAATAGAAAAGTGGAGTGTCAGAGTTGACACTACTGGTATTTAGAAGAGGAGGTAAAGATGAAAAAAGAAATACCTATGTATAGTAATGTATTTGATAGTATGCATCAAAGAAAAATAAAAAGCACAGATAATGTATTTGGCAAATTTCTCACAAATGAAGGACTATATGATGAAATAGAAATTACAGAAGATAATATATTTGAATTAGCGGATTTGATAGGTGGACATGTAAAATTAAATGTGTATTGTCCTAAATGTAAAGAAAATAGAGTGTTTTCTGGTGAGGCTGTTCCGTATTATTGGTATGATGATCATGAGCAAGAAATATGCGAGAGACCATTGGAAGATGAAATTACATCGTGGCAGTATTTACATAATACAGCTCAGCCTAATGGAGGGGGAGAAGATAAAACCTGGACTTGGACAAATAAATCAATAGAGAATGATATTAGGCTGATGGTATTTAAGTTTGTTTGTACAATGGATAATACACATCATTTGGACTATATTGTTCTTACATATGAAAATAAAATGAAAAAGATAGGTCAAAATCCTTCTGTTGCAGATTTGTCATTTCCAGAATTGAAAGAATACAGGAAAGTAATGTCAAGGAATGATGAAAGGGAACTTAAAAGGGCTATTGGATTATATGCTTCTGGAATAGGAATTGGCTCCTATGTATATTTGAGACGAATATTTGAGCGTATTATTGTAACGGCAAGCAATAAAGCTATATCGGACGGGAAAATTAAAGAAGAGGATTTTGGGAAAGCACGAGTTAATGAAAAAATTAAGATGTTGTCAGATTATCTTCCCCAATTATTAGTTAATAATGAGACATTTTATGGGATTGTAAGCAAGGGTATTCATGAGTTAAGTGAGGAAGAATGTATAGAATATTTTCCAGTACTGAAAAGTTTTATAATGATGATATTACGTCAATGGGAAAAAATGAGAAAAGATGAAGAGGAAGAAAGAAAATTATCGGCAGCACTTGGAAATATAGCTGCAAAAGTAAAGAAATAATATAAATATTGGTATTGAGTCCAGAGTGCCTGTACATTAGTATGGGCACTCTGTTTATTTGTTAGACATATTTATATTAAATATGTAAACGCCCCATCCCATGTACCTACAAACGCTGCAAGCATGTCAGGATATGCCTATGTGGTGGGAAAATCTGCTAACAAATACTGATTGGCTACAGGATTTGGCAGAAAAGTATCTGCAACAATATCCAGATAATGGATTTCTGACTGTTAATACAATTGAACTATGGTATAACTCTTTTTATTATGAATATAAAAGAAAAACACTTAAAGAGTATATTGAAAAAGCTTATGCTTTAATACTAAGATTGTTAAAAGACAGAATGGTTCTTGATGAGTTTTTCAGCTTTTAAAGCATTCAACGGAAGTTGGAGATTGGATGCATTTTGCTCATAATAAAGGTGTGGTAGATGGTTTGTTACTTAACAACTTAGGGGAATATCTTTTTTCACCTCCATCGGTGCATTGTAAGAAGATTGAAGCAAATGAGCTTTGTCCTTGTGGAAGTGGAAAGAAATTAAAGAGATGATGCCGTGGGAAAGGGATATATAATAGCCTAATAAAAAAATAAATATGAATTCAATTAATTGATTAATAGTTTATTATTTGATACAATTTAAGTAGTCGGATTGTGAAAATAATTGTTTGGATTAATTCAAAGATACATAGGTAAGGAGTAATGTACTATGGATATAATTGGGTTAATTCAAGTTGCAAAGCGAAGTCCCTTTGTGGACTGGAATATTTGATTGGGAGAGAGGTTGATGAGGCCTCTCTTAAAGTGATATTTATATTAAATATTAATATATAGATAAAAATTTTTTGTGGGGAGAAGGAAAATGAAAAGATTAGAATTGAAACCAACAGAAGAAAATATAGTTAAAACAATTGAAAAAGATATTTTTAATAGAAATAATGAACTTAGATGTTTTTATAATTTGTTAATTTCTCAAGAAGATGGATGCACAATTGCTATTGATGGAAAATGGGGCAGTGGAAAGACATTTTTTATCAAACAGGAGATTATGTTAATAAATGCGATGAATCCAATGAATCAAGATGAAAGACAGAATCTTGATATTATAAAAAATAAAATTATGAAAAAAGAGGAACAAAAATATGATGAGATAAGGATGAATATGAAACCAGTGTATTATGATGCATGGCAGAATGATAATGATATAGATCCAATTGTATCTTTGATATGTGAGATATCTAAACAAACAAAGGAATTTGTACAAACAAAGAAATTAGATTTGATAAAAGCAGGAACAGCTATTGTTGATTATTTTATGAAAACTAATATATCAGATATATATAACAGTAATAAAGGAGACAATTATTTTGAATATTTAATTTATAGAAAAGATCTCGAAGACGATTTTAAGGATTTCTTTAATAATTTATGCAATGAAAATTGTAATCGAATTGTTATATTTATTGATGAGTTGGATAGATGTAAGCCAAGTTATGCTGTTAAGTTACTAGAGCAAGTTAAACATTACATGGATGATGATAGAATTACATTTGTTTTTGCATTAAATACATTAGAATTGCAACATACTATCAGACAGTTTTATGGATATGGCTTTGATGCAAATAGATATTTAGATAGATTTTTTGATATAAGAGCATCTTTAACAACAGTTGATATTAATAAATATTACATAGAATTGGGTGAATTAGATGATGATATTATAGATATAGTAGGGAAAATTATTATAAATGAATACGATCTTGGATTGAGAGAGATAACTCGTTATTTAGGACAATTGAAGTTGATAAAAAGTTCTCTAAGTAAAAATACTTTTTTTTATGATGGGAAAGTAAAACAGATAATTAGTGTAATAATAGCTCCGTTAATGATTGGTCTTCATATGATAAATATAGATACATATAACAGTTTTATAAATGGAGAAAACATAGAACCCTTATTAAGGGTGTATAATGCGGCACCAGAAGATTTTTACTGGTTAATAAATAGTATGTTAAATAAAGATGAATCAGTTGAAAATGTTGAAGGAAAGAAAAAAGTTACACAAGAAACAATTATTAAGAGATTATATGAAGCTATTTTTGGAAATTTATATAACAAGGATATCGATAAAATACATCTTGGACAGTATATATTTAGACGGTCTTCTAAAGAATACGCATTGAAGATTTCAGGGTTATTGAATGATGAAATTAAGTATGATGAGTAAAAGTATTAATATATATGAAATTTTTGAAAGGATAGAAAGAATTGAGAGAACAAGATAATAATAAAATTGTTATGCTAAAATTAAGTCTGTATTTAATATCATTATGGATGTTGTTATTAATGTTGATTATATTAAAAGCTGATGTAACAAATTTTAAATTGCCTATGACAAAACTTCTTTTTAAACAAATTATTCAAGAAAATACATTCTCTTTGTTTTGTTTGTTATTAATATTTCTTGGGATAATAGGTTATGTTTTATTTTTGGATTCTTTAAATAATGCTAAGAATTTACCAGTTGAAATTGAAGAATGTGAGAGTGTTAATTATGAAAATCTTTCTTTTTTAGCAACATATATTATTCCACTGGTTTGTTTTCCAATGGATACAGAAAGACAAATATTTGTAATGTTTTTTGTGATAATTATTATTGGATGTATTTTTGCTAAAACAAATTTATATTATACAAATCCTTCATTAGTATTACTGGGGTTTAATGTTTATAAAGTGAGATGTAAATCAGGAAATGCATTTGGAACTGGAATAGTAATAATAAAAGGAAAACTCAATGTAAAGGATAATATAAAGTATATGTTTTTGAGTGATAATGTGTATTTTGCAAGGAGGGTAAAAGAGTGAAAACAAAAGAATTACAGCAGGAAATACAAGAAATGTTAAAAGGAATAAAGGGCATTACTATGTACGCACTCATAAGAAGGGATAACGAAGAAAATGTAAAAAAAATTAATATTGCGGATGAGCATGATCCTACAGATAATACAGCGCAGGAACTTTTGAATGGGTTCGTTGAAGCTATAAATAATAAATTTTCAAGTTATGAGGATGAGAATGAAATTATTAAACTTTCGGCTGCAGATGAAAGAAAGAATGGTCTCTATTATTATGACTTAGATGAATTACCTAAGGAAATGGAAGTGTTAATGAAAATATCTAATCCAGAAACAGATATTGAAACATTCAATTTTAAAGAGGATAGTTTAGAAAATATATCAGCATTTATAATAGTTGTTGGGAATGCAGAAGAAAGTATAGTAATGTATAAACAACAATATCCAATTAGTTTGTTAAAACGTGATCGATATATGCTTACACCAATACTACATAAAAACAGATTAATAAAATTTGATCAAGATATTTTAAGAGTAGATTTTAATTATCAGTTTTTTCTTTGGAATGACACGATATATATATCGGATATTGATAAAATGGAAAAGATATGTTCGTTTCATAATATTATAGTCAATGAAGCAAGAAAGAGTATACAGGCGATAGAAAACATGAATATTTTGGATAATGTGGACGTACTATTGGATGAATTAGATAATATTACATTTGCAAGAAAACTAACGAGAGTGTATAAGGACTCTAAGGTGATTGGAAAAGTAGAGAATGCCCAAATTATTGCATTTTCACAGCAACATTCATATTTTCGTAATAATCCATTGAAGTTAAATGAAAATAAAGACAAGTTTTTGTTAGATACTAAAAAATCAAAGAATACATTTATTAAATTATTGAATGATGATTTGTTAACATCAGGTTTAACAAGTAATGATTATGAGGCTTTGGCTAAAAATAATGCCTAATATAAATATGAAGTGATTTAAAACTGAAAAATGTATATAAGGTGACAGGCACCGTTAAAATTTCATAAATAAGATACATAAAGTAAAATAGAACACCACTGCTAATTAATTAGAATTAAATAATAGCTGTTAATTGCATTTGCAGAAGATATGTATATAAACCAGAACAATACATTAGCCCATTGGCAAATGAGTAGATGGAAAATTACATAGGATTTAATAATGCTGAACGTGAGTCTTATAGAATGATGCTTTCGGTGTTGGGAAAATATTGTAAGATGACATGTTCAGCAGTGAAGTATGTGGTTATGTTGCTGAGGTATTGGAAGAAGATGATTATGTGAAAGAGGTTAAATATGAATCAAATAAAAGAATATGAAGTTGGAATTAATTCACAAGACAAATTATATTGTATTGACAGTAATATCTTATTGGCAATGTGTCAATTTTATTATAAGGGGAAATGCGATAGAGGAAATGAAGTCACAGAAGAGTTAAAAAGGTTTATTTTAAAAGCAAGAAATTATGGGGTGTTAAATAGTTTTTCAATTACAGAAATTTGTTATGATTATACATGTAATACCTTGAATTCAGAACAAATGAACAAAATTATGATTGCATATGATAATTTGATTATGGAGATGTCTGATAATGAAATAATTACACATAAAGGGGCACCGGTACCTGAAGCTAAAAAAAATTTGCCAAGAAATTGTACATTTAAAAGTATATTTGATTGTAGATTGCCCGAATACCTTTTGAACGGTAATGGTGAAATGCTGCAAGGCTTTTATGTGATATATCTATATTTCCTAAAAATTCAGAACTTATATTTTGAACGGATTTCGCCTATAAAAAAGGTGGAAAAATTATTTGATTTTATGATAGATGAAGTAAATATCTTTTTGGGATATGAGTTTTATTTAGCAGTTTTATTGTTTTTAGGACAATCAGATGAGCGTAATATAGCGGAAAAGATTTTTAAACCAACTCAGAATCCTACATTGGCTCATGTATTAAATGCTGTAATTGATATATTCCAATATAGAATGGTTTGCTTTATGGCTGATAAATCCGTGCAAATAAAAATGCCTATGAAGCATGTATTTGTAACAATGGACAAAGGTTTACAAGATTATATTGAACGTTGTGTGTCTTATAATGCAATTATATCAAAAAAGAACATTTTACCGGTTGGTTATTTTGAAATGAATATTAAGGATGCATATATGGATGATTGGAATGAATTTTATAATAACAGATATTATCCATGCATTAAGTCAAGGTCTATGGAATTGAATACAGAAGAAATAAATGATGCAGAAAGAAAGACGAATTTTAGTATAATGTGTAAAAATATTAGAAAATATGAAGCAGAAATATTTTATTAATGCAAAGAATCACTAGTGGTATTTTTAATATATCTATAATGAGATAATATGAATGCATTAAAGTTGATAAATGGTTTATCATTTGTTACAATTTAATTTGTTGGACTGTGAAGATAATTGTATGGATTAATTCAAGAATACATAGAGTAAGGAGCAATATTCTATGGATAAAGTTGGATTAATTCAGATTAAAAAATGCTCAATGCGGGCTGGAATATTTGATTAGTAGAGAGGTTGATGAGGCCTCTCTTAAAGTGCTGTTTAGTTTTATATTGATATTGGATAGATTAGAAAATAATTCTAAAGATGAGGGGAGTGTATAAGACATGGAATTAGATGTAAAGAAGAATCCTTTTTTATATTCAGCTGGGACGCAATTATCGTACAAAATAGCAAAAAGATATTATAATAATACATATTTTGTATGGTGTTCAACGAAATTTAATATGTTGCAGCAGCGGATTATGAAGCATTTTTTCCAGTATTATATATTATAGACAGTGAAAAAATACAACACAAATGCAGTAAAGTTGAAGTTAAGGATTGTGAAAGCGATAATTCAATTGAATATTTGATTAAAGACTTGAAAGATAATGAATTTGAGATAATTTTGTTCAAAGATGTTTTAAAGAGCGTTGTAAAAATCATTGATAAGAAAGTTGGTGAGTAAATATGGTAGGGTCAAATTTAAATGCAGCTACAGATAAACAAGAAGAGAGTCAAATGCATGAAAAAAATCTGCAGTCAGAATACTTGCAAATTGTATGAGAATAGTTGCAACAATGAGATTGGAAGAATTGTTAGATGCATTAGAATTTACAGAGGCGGTATTAAGTGGAAAAACTGGTGATACAGATAAAAAATTATCTACAAAGATGCGAAAGTATGAGACAGAGTTATTTAAATTAAATAATTGTTCACCTGATAAACATTTTGTCTCCATAGCGCAGCAATATCTTACAACTATTATTATAGAGAAAAATAAGAAAACGGCTGATATAGAAGAAGGAAAAAGACTGTATCGTGAGTTGATGGATGAGGAATAAGATAATATGTAGAAGTTTTATGGAGGTTTGATTATGCAGGAAAATTACAGTTGTGGTGTTGAAGACTGGGATAAGATAAGAAAGAACATATCAACAGATATAAAAAATTATACAGGAGATTTATTATATAAATATAGATCTTTAGATTTAAACAGGAATTGGATTAATTCAACAGAATATAAGACAACTGATAATTTGGAACGTGTTATAGAGATACTTAAGTCAAACAAAATATACGTTCCTAAATTGAAGAGTGTTAATGACCCATTTGAAGGAAGATACATAGAATATGATGTACCTGGCTGGGCGGGAAAAACAATGCATAAAGCAGCTAAAAAGGAAGTTCTTGTTAACCCTGTACCTATTAAGGAGAGATATGTTTTGAGTTTGAGTTCAAGCCCATTAGTAGAACAGCTATGGGCGTATTATTGTAATAATTATGAAGGAGTTTGTATTGTAATAAAAAATGCAAATATATTTAGAAATGCTAGGTGTGTTAATTATTACAAAAAACGTAGAAATGTAGGTATAATTTCTGATAGAAAATTTGATGAGTTTATAAATGAATTAAATGATATAAATATTTATTATAAGAAACATGAATGGAATCATGAAAAAGAAATTCGAATAGAATATGAAACTGATGATTTGAATGATAATTTCATTAATTGCGATATATTAGCATTAATAATAGGTCATAATACACAGCAGATAGTTAAAGACAGATTGATGGAAGTGTGTCATGATAATAATATAGAGACTTATTATACTTATTTGGATGAAAATGATTTGAATATAATGATTGTTCCATCAGATTTTAAATACGTATATGATGGAAGCTCTATAGAAAGTCAGTTGGAAAATTATTATCAGAAGAATAATAGTAAGTTGAATTATAAAGGGGAATTTATAAAACAGGGATAGATTTGTATCATATTGTTAATGAATATTTATTGTCATAGAATAAGGAGATTATATATGGATAAACTTATACCTGCATTTGAAACAACATTATTTGACCCAACATTAAGTGATGCATGTTTAGATATTGCTGAATTAGGAATAGATTCATTACTGGATGAGGGGCTTTTTAAAAGTATACCTGTGGTTAGCCTTCTCGTAGGTGTTGGAAAAACAGCTCAGAACGTACATGATAGGAATTTGTTAAAACAAACTATAAAGTTTATAAATACATTTAATCAAAGGTCGATTTCACAAGAAAAGATAAATAAGTATCGTAATAAATTAGAGTCTCAACCTAAATATGCAGAAGAAGAACTTGGTAGAGTTATTATTTGTTTAAATTCTACTGTTGACTTGAAAAAATCGGAACTTTTAGGGAAATTCTATCATGCGTATGTAGAAGAAATTATAAACTGGGATACTTTTTGCGAGATGTCAGATATAACTTCTCGATTATTTATAGCAGATTTACAACTTTTATATGATATTTATCATTTACAAATAACGGATACCACTCAATGTCCTATTTATAAAGCAGATCGTCTTATTGCATTAGGATTACTTGATTCTGCTACAAAATCTGTGATTGTTAGTAGTTCTAATGGAAGTCAAACTCAACGTTATATTCAAGTAAATGAACTTGGTAAGTTATTCTGTGAACTTAGTTTATCATAAAAATAATTGTTGAATAAGGGTATATAAAGTGTGAAGGATTATATAACATGACAGAATGACTCTGGTTGCAGAAGATGTATAATTCTTTGAGTTGACTTAGATGAATTTCACTGACATAATTAGTTTCACTATATTAGTGAAAGTGGTGACATGAGTGAAATTAGACAGAGCAGGATTAGAATGTGTTATGCAAATATTTAAGATTGTATGCAGATAAAGGGCAGGGGAGAAGAAATGACGGATATGTCTAAACAAAAAGATAAAAAGATAGTTTTTTCGGAAGAAATAGATAGCAGCATTAATGGCATTGCACTGGGAACAGCATTTGTTATGCTATCTATATTTGTTGTTTATTTTAAGATATTTAATAATACAATAGTAGAAAAGGTTATAGCGGTTATTCTTTTAGCATTTGGAATAGCTGGAACACTAACTGAAATAGGGCGGATAAAGAAAGAAGATATAAAAGGGGGTGATGATTTAATTGTAGGATTATTATTAACAGTATTTTCTGTTGTCGTTATTTTAAAGTTTCGGAATGTTGCATTAAATATTGGCTTATTTATAGTGCTGTTACTAGGCTCGTATGGAATGATTAGAGGAATATTAGAAATTCTCTATTCATTAAAGCTTCAAAGAAGAAAGAGTAATAATGTTAAAATAGAAATTATGAAGATTGTTGTAGCTATAACTGAATTTATTTCGCTAATAATTGTGATATTACAGCTTGTAAAGGAATTGATATAGATATGAGAATAAATACGTATTTACAAATAAACTCGCTTTTGCTATACTTGTAAAATAAAATGATATATAAGGTTATGGAAGCATATTAGCAAGGGGAATAGATGAAGACAATCAGTGATAGAATTTTTGAATTACTAAAAGAAAAAGGAATGAGTCAGAAAGAGTTTTCTGCAAGAACAGGTATAGCAGAAAGTTCAATTAGCGACTGGAAAAAGAAAAGAACTAATCCGGTCAGTGATAAGATTCTCATTATATGTGAGGTTCTTGAAGTAACACCTTATGATTTGTTGTCTGGGGCTGAACATACAGGAAATAGAAGTCGTACTAATGATACATATGTAATAAGTAAAGGAACGGATATAGGTGTATTGGTAGAGTCTTATCAGCAGTTAAGCACAGAACAGCAGAAAAGGCTGATGGGCTATTTGGATGCTATAAAGGGATAATTTTAAAGCACTAAAATAGAATTGACCAAGTCTTAGTTTGATGATAGACTTATTTTATTCTATATATTGCTTAGATAAGGGAGTATATGGGAAAGTTACAATTTATAGAAGTTGATAGTAAAGTTGAAGATATTATATTTGATTGTGGGATCGAATCAATAAATAATTATATAAGAGAATCATATTATCCCCACATTGTTCAAAATGCTTATACATATAATATAATGTATAAAGATATTATTTTAGGTTATTATCAAATTATGTTTAGGGAAATTAAACTTGAAGATTTTCCAGAAGAAATATCAGATTATAGTACAGAGATAAATAATGGTAAATTGTCTGCTGTACATATTAGATTTATAGCTATAGATGAAAAATATCAAAAGAATGGGATAGGAACAGCAGTCTTACATACAATAATAGAAAAAGTTAGGCAGCTTTCGATTTTTTGGCCAATAGGAGTAATAACAATTGATGCTAAGTTGGATTTAATAGGGTGGTATAGTAAAATTGGCTTTAATAAGATGATTAATAATACTGCGGGACAGGATGGAACGACAGAAGCCATGTATTTTGATTGTATGAATCACATGAATCAATTGAAAGAATATTTAGATAGTAAAATATAATTAAAGGAGATAGTTTATATGGCTAGTGAAGTTGTTGACACAATTGTATTATCAGGAGAGGATTCAATTAATTTTGCTAATAATTTATTTAGACCATCAATAGATTTTTTGAATTCAAATTCTCAAATACTTGCATCTATTGAAAAAAATATTCATATTACAGATATAGATAATGGTTTTGTGGCTGATATTGCGAATTTAGATTTGGATTTTTTGGACAAAACTGGCAAAGGAGAAAAGAAATTTAATATAGAAGTTACTATTGACGTAAATGTTGATACTGTTTTTTATAATAATGAGCAGCAGAATAATGGTTTAACATGGGTTGTTAATAATAATGATTGTTATGGAAAGCCAGAAGATAGTGGATATTTATCATATGCAGCATAGAGGAGTATAGTATGGAAAGTGCATTTCAGTTTACCAATCCGGCATTATCGGGTTTGGAATTTTGGATTAATAAGAAATTTAATAGTGAAAAAGATACTAAAATACAGATTAGAATGAATATGTCTGTTAAAGTTGCTAAGGAAGAAAATCGAAATGAAGCATTAGTTGAGTTAGATGTTGAAATAGGAGAAAAGAATGATGATATTCCGTTTTACATAAAAGCTATAGAAGGGGCTAACTTTAGATGGAATGATGAATTAGATGACAATATGATTGAAAAATTGTTGAATCAGAATGCTCCATCATTATTATTATCATATTTAAGACCGATTGTTGCACAAGTAACATCAGCATCAAAATATGGAACATATAATATTCCTTTTGTTAATTTTACCAAACCTATGAATTGAATAGAGAGTATGAGATATAAAGAAAAGTCCGGGACAATGTCTCGGACTTAGTTATTTTGGAGAAATTTAATTTCAAGATGTCGCATGTCATAAGACTTTAACACTACTAGTAGAATTACTGAAAACATTATAAAAAATATTTTGATAATATATGCAAAATGATACATGCTTATTGCGATTTATATAGGAATATCCTATAATATTCTTATTAAATCGCAAATAAATGTTGATATTTTAATGTGTCAGACACTATAAAAATATGCCAGAAAGGTTGGTAGTGATTATGTGTGAGAAAAAGGGGTTAATGTATAAATTATATTGCCAGATATGTTGTCAATAATATTATGAGAACCAGATAAAAAGGAGGCCCCATGAAAGAATACGATAAATACCTAAAGCTTTTAAAAGAAAAATATCCCACAAAGCAGTCAGTTTACCGCGAACTTATTAATCTGAATGCAATTATGAATCTGCCGAAGGGAACAGAGCATTTTATGAGTGACCTCCATGGAGAATATGATGCATTTTACCATATAATTAATAATTGTTCGGGGGTAATTAAAGAGAAGGTAGCGATGCTGTATGGAGATGAGCTTACTGTATTTGAACAGCAGGAGTTGTGTACACTGATATATTATCCAAGGGAGAAGCTTTCAATTCTTATGGAGGAAAATAAGGTGACTGATGAATGGTACAGAAATGTACTTGGTCAGCTGATTCAGATTGCAAAGCTGCTGTCGTCTAAATACACAAGATCCAAGGTGCGAAAAGCAATGCCAGTGGATTTTGCATATGTTATTGATGAGCTTATACATGCACAGAAGGATGAGGATGATAACAGAAGTGTTTACCACAGACAGATTATGGAAACAATTCTCAGTCTTCACAATGGTGATGAGTTCCTTATTGCGCTGACTGATCTGATTAAGAGACTGGCTGTGGATCATCTTCATATACTGGGCGATATATATGACAGAGGACCGCATGCGGATAAGATATTGGATCTGTTGATGGAGCATCACAGTGTTGATATACAGTGGGGTAATCATGACATATTGTGGATGGGAGCATTTTGCGGCAATCCGGTGTGCATGGCACTTGTCGTCAGAAATAATATTAAATACAAGACTATGTCAATACTTGAGAATGGCTATGGAATAAGCCTTAGGTTCCTTCTGCAGTTTGCAGTTAAGACGTATTCAGATAAAAATGTTGATGATGCAGTATATAAGGCTATTTCTGTAATTTTATTCAAGCTAGAGGGGCAGCTTATTAAGAGGCATCCAGAATATAGAATGGAAGGAAGACTTCTGCTAGACAAGATGGATCTGGATAAGGGCATTGTAAGAATCGGCGATAAAGAATATTTTCTTAACACTACTGAGTTCCCAACAATTGACATGAATAATCCTTATGAGCTGACGATGGAAGAAATGTTCCTGATGGGAAGATTCAGAGCAGATTTTATCAACAGCACGGTGCTTGAGAGGCATATTAATTTTCTATATGACAAAGGAAACATTTATAAGATTCATAATGGAAATCTTCTATTCCACGGCTGTGTGCCACTTGATGAACAAGGGGTGTTTGACGGAATTGTTGTGGATGGTAAGTCGTACACAGGTCGTGAGTATCTTGACTATTGCGAGTCGATGGTGAGACAGGCAAGAACTGGTGATTCGGACGCGGTGGATTTTATGTGGTTTTTATGGAGCAATATATTATCGCCGGTAACGGGAAGGTGTATTAAAACATTTGAAAGAACATTCCTTGACAAGGAGAAAAATGCTGACTATAATAATGCGATTAAAGAAGACAAGAATCATTACTATGCCAAGTATGAACATGAGAGAATCTGCAAGATGATTTTAAGGGAGTTTAATCTCTACAATGAGAATGCACATATTATTAATGGTCATACTCCTGTAAGAACGAAGGAAGGGCAGCACCCAGTCAGGGCTAATGGAAAACTGATTGTTATAGACGGCGGTTTCTGCGAAGGATATCATGATGCCACAGGAATAGCCGGATATACGCTTATCTATAATTCTCATGGAATGAAGATTAAAGAGCATCATCCATTTATGAGCATTAACATGGCAATTAATAGTAACAGAGATATTGAATCTGAGTCGCAGGTTGTCTATGTGGAAAAGCAGCGCGTGTTCGTAAAGGACACTGATAATGGTAAGCAGATTGCTGAGGAGATTAATGATTTGATGAATCTTCTGGAGTGGTATAATACATAAAGTAACCAATATATAAAACATTAAGAGAGGACGTATAACATGGAGATTTACGAGATGATTGATTTACAGGATTGTCCGAGATGCTTCGGACCATCTATACTTGAAGAAGAGGACCATGGTTATTATGTAACATGTCTGGATTGCGGATGTCAGTCAGCAACTTTTGAGTTTAAGAACGATGATGAAAGACTGGAGGCTGCAAGAAGAACAGCAGAGTTATGGAACACCGGTAAGGTAATCTATACAGGACGCACCGAGTAATAAGTTAGAAAAAGAATTGATTAGAAGAGTTAATTAAGGAGACATCAGGTTATGAAGAGTAAAGAAGAATTATTTAATATGACAATAGTTGAGATGAGAGAGTATATTAATTCTCTTTCTAACTCAGAAATCGATGAGGTTGTTAAGATATTTGAAGAGGATGATACAGAGAAAGATCCACTTACACTTCTTACAGCACCTAAGCTTTTTGATTATATGAAGCACGCTAACGGTACAGTTGATATTGAATTTTAGTCAGTATGGATAATACCAGTAATATAAGGAAGATGAATTTATGAAATATTCAATTGATACACATACTCATACACTGGTAAGCGGACATGCGTATAATACTATAGATGAGATGGCGGCGTATGCAGCAGGCATCGGAGTTACTCATCTTGCAATAACAGACCATGCACCTAAGATGCCGGGAAGTGCAGGCATATTATATTTTTCTAACATGGGAATTATTCCAAGACAGAAATGTGGAGTGAAGATATATATGGGCTGTGAGGTCAATATCATGGATTATGATGGTAATATTGATCTTAAGGAATACGGGCTCAAAGGCTGTGATGTTGTTATAGCAAGTCTTCATATTCCATGTATCAAGCCGGGAAGTATTGAACAGAATACCAATGCTTTAATTAAGGTGATGGACAATCCATATGTCAATATTATAGGGCATCCTGATGATTCAAGATACCCTGTAGATTATGAGCGTCTTGTGAGAGCAGCTAAGGAGAAGCATGTGCTTCTTGAACTTAATAATACTTCTCTTAATCCGTCAGGACCAAGACAGGGAGCTTACGAGAATGATGTGCATATGCTTAATCTGTGCAAGGAGTTAGGCGTCAGTATTTCTATAGGAAGTGATGCACATATTAAAGAGAGCATATGTGATTTTGACAGGGCATATAAAGTTATTGAAGATACAGCATTTCCAGATGAACTGATTGTGAATAGTGACTACAGATTATATGAGTCGTTTATCGGCAGAAAAGATTGATAATGGTTGATATATGACTAATACTGTGGTAGTATTTGGAATGAAATTCGATTATGTATTCAGACCAAGGAGGATGTAATGGTTGTTTTATTAGCAGGTGGAGCAGGATATATTGGCTCACATACAGCAGTTGAATTACTTAATGCAGGACATGAAGTTGTTATTGTTGATGATTATAGTAACAGTTGTCCGGAATCAATAAAGAGAGTTGAAGAGATTACTGGCAAGAAGGTAGTTTCTTATGAAGCAGATGTTAAAGATAAAGAAGCTATGCAGAAGATTTTTGCAGAAAATCATATAGACTGCGTTATACATTTTGCAGGACTTAAGGCTGTAGGTGAGTCAACAAGATTGCCAGCTAAGTATTACCGCAATAATATTGATACAACACTTACTCTTATTGAGTGTATGAAGGAAGCAGGAGTTACTAAGATTGTATTCTCATCTTCAGCAACTGTATATGGAGACCAGAAGCCACCATATAATGAGACAATGCATAAGGGTGACTGTACTAATCCATACGGATGGACTAAGTCAATGATGGAGCAGATTCTTACAGACTGTGCACAGGCTGATCCTGAGCTTACAGTTATATTACTCAGATATTTCAATCCTATCGGAGCACATGAATCTGGAAAGATTGGTGAAGATCCACAGGGAATTCCTAACAATCTTATGCCATATGTATCACAGGTTGCTGCAGGTGTAAGAGAGCAGCTTACTATATTCGGGGGAGATTATCCAACTCCTGATGGAACATGCAGAAGAGACTACATCCATGTTGTTGACCTTGCATGTGGTCATCTTAAGGCTGTTGAATATGCAGATACTCACAAGGGTGTTGAGATATTTAATCTTGGAACAGGAACTCCATACAGTGTTCTTGAAATCGTTAATGCATTCCAGAATGCTACAGGGGTTAAGGTTAATTATAAGATTGGAGACAGACGTCCTGGAGATATTCCAGACTCATGGGCAGATGCATCTAAGGCACATGATATATTAGGATGGACTGCTAAGAAATCATTAGAGGATATGTGCAGGGATGCATGGAACTGGCAGAGTCATAATCCTCATGGATACAGAGATTAATCATATATGGCTAGATTAGGAGATTATAATATCCGTAGAATTATATTTGCAATACTTGCGGTTACATGGATGGTTGTTATATTTTCTTTTTCGGCAAGACCGGGAGAAGAATCAGAAAACCAGAGTATTAAGGCTGGAATGGCTGTGTGTCATATTTTTGTTCCGGGATTTGATAATATGAGTGAGGAACAGCAGATTCATATGGCACAGACAATTGACTATCCGGTAAGAAAGACCGCACATGCAATGGAGTATGCACTGCTTGCAGGACTTGTATTAGGTGTGGTTACAGCAGTAGTAATTAATATAAGATATGTTGCTATATCAGCATTTATAGCAATATTATATGCGGCGACAGATGAATTTCATCAGCTCTTTGTGCCGGGAAGAAGTGGAAGAGTAACAGATGTGCTTATTGATGGCTGCGGGGCTGTTATAGGAACTCTTATTATTATGGGAATTTCAAGAGTTATTGCCAGAATAAGACACAATAAGAAGTCTGGAATATAGCTTAATTATTTACAGGAGACGAAGAAGCTTATGAGCAGTACAGAGACGCTTGACAATGCAAAGATGACTAATGGACCAATAACAAGGATTTTATTATCATTTGCAGGACCGGTGCTTTTGGGTCAGCTTCTGCAACAGCTTTATAATATTGCAGATGCAGCAATTGTTGGACAGTTCTTAAGCTCTAAGGCACTGGCAGCAGTTGGTGCAACTTCTTCTCTTACATATATTGTATGTTATTTCTGTATAGGTTCATGTATAGGAATAAGTGTTCCTGTTTCACAGGCATTTGGCGCAGGAAAGAATACTGATTTAAGAAAATATTTTATTAACGGAGTCTACTTTGCACTTGCGATTGCTGTCATTATGACAGCAGTCACAGCGTCTATGAGTGGACTCTTTTTAACGTGGTTAAAGACACCTGAAAATATATTTAAGGATGCACATGTGTATCTTGTTATTATATTCTTAGGACTTCCGTTGACGGTTCTGTATAACTTCTGTTTCGGACTTCTTATGGCCTTTGGCGACAGTAAAAAATCAACTATATTTATGGCAGTATCAACTGTTATTAATATTTTTCTTGATTTGTTTCTGGTTGTTGTTGTGAAGTGGGGAGTTGCCGGAGCTGCAATTGCTACTATATTTTCACAGGGAATTGCAGGTGTTCTTAGTGCTGTATATATCTTTAAGAAGTACAAACTGTTATTTCCAGTTAATGCAGATGAAAGAAAGTTCAATCCGTATTACATGAAGAACATTATTAAAATGTGCATGCCAATGGGACTGCAATATTCTATTACTGCAATTGGCGCAATTATTCTGCAATTTTATGTAAATGCACTTGGAGAAGACGCAATTGCCGGATTTACATCCGGATATAAGATTAAGAATCTGATTCTGTGTCCGTTAAATGCGTTGGGAACAGCTCTTTCATCATTCGTTGGACAGAATTTCGGAGCTAAGAGATTTGACCGTATCAGTGAAGGATTTAAGAGAACTTTAGAGATTGGTCTTATCTATTCTGCAATTACGATGATAGTATGTTTCTTTACCGGCAGATATATGGCACTTATATTCGTTAATGCAGCTGATACAGTTGTTGTCGGTTACACTGTGAAGTTTATAAGATACATAAGTGTGTTTAATGCAGAACTGGCACTTTTATTTACTGCAAGGTATTCAGTTCAGGGTATGGGCTATGGCAAATATTCTATCCTCTCAGGACTTGCTGAGATGGCTGGAAGGGCAGCTGTTGCTGTACTTCTGATACCACATTTTGGCTTTGATGCAGTGTGCTGGAATGAGGGGCTTACGTTCCTTGCAGGAATTGCAGTAATTCTGCCAATTTATATTAAACTTTTTTGCCATTTGCGTAAAAGTATGATATAATTTTTACAATTTTGGGATGAAAGAAGGATGGTCTATGTCTAAGATTATATTAACAGGTGACAGACCAACAGGTAGACTTCACTTAGGTCATTATGTTGGATCTTTAAAGCGCAGAGTTGAATTACAGAATTCAGGTGAATTCGAGAAGATTTTTATTATGATTGCGGATGCACAGGCATTAACAGATAATGCTGATAATCCAGAGAAAGTAAGACAGAACATTATCGAGGTTGCACTCGATTATCTTTCAGTTGGTATTGATCCAGTTAAGTCTAATATATTTATTCAGTCACAGATTCCACAGCTTACAGAGCTTACATTTTATTATATGAACCTCGTTACAGTTTCAAGACTTCAGAGAAACCCTACAGTTAAATCTGAAATCCAGATGCGTAATTTCGAGGCAAGTATTCCGGTAGGATTTTTCTGTTACCCAATAAGCCAGGCTGCGGATATTACTGCATTTAAGGCTACTACAGTTCCTGTAGGAGAAGATCAGGAGCCTATGATTGAGCAGTGCCGTGAGATTGTAAGAAAGTTTAACTCTGTATACGGAGAGGCTCTTGTTGAACCTGAGATTCTTCTTCCAGATAATAAGGCATGTTTAAGACTTCCTGGTACTGATGGTAAGGCTAAGATGAGCAAGTCATTAGGAAACTGTATCTACTTATCTGACACTCCAGAGGAAGTTAAGAAGAAGGTTATGAGTATGTACACAGACCCTAACCATATTCAGGTATCTGATCCTGGACAGGTTGAGGGTAACACAGTATTTACTTACCTTGATGCTTTTAGCAGTGATGAGGATTTTGCTGAATTCCTTCCTGATTATAAGAATCTTGATGAATTAAAGGATCATTACAGAAGAGGTGGTCTTGGAGATGTTAAGGTTAAGAAGTTCCTCCTTAATGTTATCAACAAGGAACTTGAACCAATCAGAGCAAGAAGACATGAATATGAAAAGGATATTCCAGAAGTATATAATATCCTTAAGAGAGGTACAGAAGCGGCTTACGCTGTTGCACAGGACACTCTTAATGATGTCAAGGCTGCTATGAAGATTGATTATTTTAATGATGCAGAACTTATTAAGGTTCAGTCAGAGAAATACAGCAGAACAGAGTAATTATTTTAATCAAATATACACACGGAGGCTTTTCTATTATGAGACATTTACTTAGTCCGCTTGATTTAAGCGTTGATGAACTGGCAAGATTATTAGACCTTGCAAGAGATATTTCAAAGGATCCATCAAAGTATGGTCATGTATGTGATGGTAAGAAGATAGCCACATTGTTCTATGAGCCAAGTACTAGAACAAGATTAAGCTTCGAGGCTGCCATGATTAATCTTGGAGGTCAGGTATTAGGCTTTTCTGAGGCTTCTTCAAGCTCAGCGTCAAAGGGAGAAAGTGTTGCAGATACTATAAGAGTTATCTCTTGTTATGCAGATATATGTGCAATGCGTCATCCAAAGGAAGGTGCTCCGATGGTAGCTTCCGAGTATTCACACATCCCTATTATTAATGCAGGTGATGGTGGACATCAGCATCCTACACAGACACTTACTGATCTTATGACAATAAGGGAGCTTCGTGGTTCACTTGATAACTTTACTATCGGTTTATGTGGTGACCTTAAGTTCGGAAGAACAGTTCACTCACTTATAAGTTCATTAGTTAGATATAAGAATGTAAAGTTTGTCCTTATATCGCCTAAGGAGTTAAGAATTCCTGATTATATCAGGGATGATGTGCTTAAGGCTAATAACTGCGATTTCGTAGAAGTTGAGAATCTTGAACAGGCTATGCCAGAACTTGATATTCTCTATATGACAAGAGTACAGAGAGAAAGATTCTTCAGTGAAGATGAATATTTAAGAATGAAAGACTTCTATATACTTGATGAAGATAAGATGGCACTTGGAAAGCCTGATATGTATGTTCTTCATCCGCTTCCAAGAGTTAATGAAATATCTGTTGATGTTGACAATGATGACAGAGCTGCTTATTTCAAGCAGGTTCAGTTTGGTGTATATGTAAGAATGGCACTTATACTTACTTTACTTGGACTTGATACAGCGGTTAATCCATCATTAGCTCATGTACTTGATTCACTGGATGCATAAGGAGGAAAAATTATGTTAAATGTAGGCGAACTTAATGAAGGCTTTGTTCTTGACCATATTGAAGCAGGAAAGGCCATGATGATATACAATTACTTAGGACTTGATAAGCTTGACTGTCAGGTTGCTATTATTAAGAATGCAAGAAGTGGTAAGATGGGAAAGAAAGACATTATTAAGATTGAAGGTGGTCTTGATCTTGTTGATCTTGATGTTTTAGGATTCGTTGACCATAATATTACTGTCAATATTATTAAGAATGGTGAAATAGTAGACAAGAAGAGACTATCTCTTCCAAAGCAGGTTACTAATATTATCAAATGTAAGAATCCAAGATGTATCACATCTATTGAGCAGGGATTAAAGCAGGTGTTCGTACTTGCTGATGAGGAAAAGCAGGTTTACAGATGTAAGTACTGCGAAGAGAAATATTCATAAAAATTAATGGCTGTCGTTATTAAACGGCAGCCATTCTTAATATGTGTCATAATGCACATTTTTAATTAAGTTCTTTAATTATCATGTTATTAGGCCTTGAAATCTTAAGCTCTGGACCATTCATTATGATAAGACCTCTGTCATACTTTACAGTAAATATTGTTATAGAATTACCTTCGTTGTTCATAGACATTATGTGCTTATCATCAGGGAAAAGCGTTATGTATTTAGGATAGTCTCCACTGATTGGAAGAGAGTTGAGACTTGAAAGCTTTCCTGTCTTAGTGTCAACGTTATATATTGTAACTGTGTTATCACCTGCATTAGAGCAGAGCAGATGCTTTCCTGTACTGTCAAATATTATATTAGCTGCAGCACTGTTAGTCTTGTGGTCGCGTCTTACAGTGAATATATTCTGTACAAGTTCGAAACGGTTCCTGTCTGAGTTCTTATCATATGAGTACACGTTGATATAATTCTTCATCTCACATACAACATAGGCATACTTTCCGTCACGGCTGAATTCTATCTGTCGTGGTGCAGATTCCTGTTGTGAACGGATTATATCATATAACTTTAACTTGCCTGTTACATGGTTGAATTCATAAAGCTTTATCTGGTCGATTCCGGGATCACATACACATAAGAGCTCCTCATCTGGTGTGAATGCACTCCAGCTTATATGTGGACGAAAATTTCTTTCGGCAACACTGCCGATTCCCTTGTGGAATATTTCATCTGCAATAAATCCAACAGAGCCGTCTGCATTGATATGCATAACTGTTATCTTGCCATCGTGGTAACCAGATACTACAAGGAATCTGTTATCACTTGTAACACATATATGACATCCGCGCATTCCGTTGATTGATGCTACGTTCATAAGTTCAATATTGCCATCAGCTAATATTGCATATGCTGAAACACCCTGGTCGCATATAGCGTATAAGAAGTTCTTATCAGGTGAAAATGTAATGAAAGAAGGATTATCAATTGCAACCTCTCCACGTTCTGTTATTCTTCCTTTAGCTACATCACAGTCATATATATGGATTCCTTTACTGCTTTCGTGTGTATAGCTGCCAACATAAGCTACATATTTCTTATCCATGATTATCCGCCTCCGTAAAACATATATATTACTATTTTATAGCATGAGGCATGGTTTTTCAATACTGGTCAGATACATTTTTGCTTAACCTTATCAGGACATATACTTACAAGTATGATATCAGGACCGATTGTGCGGATACATTTGAATGGAATAACATATTCATAATCTCTGCCAAGAAAACCACATAATCTTGCCGGGCCTGGAACAATAATTGCAAGTATACATCCGGATGCGGGGTCAAAGTCAATATCAATAACGAATCCTAATATGCAGCAGTCGGTATCATTGATAACTGTTTTTCCTTTAAGTTCACATAGACGCATAGGAACACCTTATTATGTGCTTATATTATTATATTGCACTGATTAACAAAGGTGTCTTTTCATATCGCGAAGGGCACATTTTTCCAGACGGCTTACCTGGGCTTGTGATATTCCTAAGTCTTTGGCAACCTCTGTCTGGGTGCGGCAGTCAAAGAAACGAAGTGTTATTATCTGGCGTTCTCTTGGGGAGAGACGGTTGATTGCTTCTTTAAGTGCAATATTACGGACCCAGCGGTCTTCTGTGTTTTTCTTATCTTTAACCTGGTCTATTACATAGAGTGTATCACCGCCGTCGTTAAACACTGGCTCATACAGTGAAATTGAAGGTGTCACAGCTTCAAGAGCAATGACTATATCTGCTTTGGATATGCCGATTTCTTCAGCTATTTCTGTAATTGAAGGCTCTTTCAGATTCTTCTTCATAAGATTTTCACGGGTTGTTATTGCCTTGTAAGCGGTATCTTTCAATGAACGGCTTACCCGTATTGTACTGTTATCACGCAGAAAACGTTTGATTTCTCCGATTATCATGGGAACAGCATATGTTGAGAATTGAACATTTAAAGACATATCAAAGTTATCAATTGCTTTTATCATGCCTATGCAGCCTATCTGGAAAAGGTCATCAAGATTCTCTCCACTCTGGTTGAAACGCTGGACGATGCTTAATACAAGTCTTAAGTTCCCTTTTATAAATGTTTCTCTTGCTTGTGTATCTCCTGATTTTATCTTTGAAAGCAGCTCTTTTGACTGAGCCGGTTTAAGAAGAGGAAGGTCACTTGTATTGACTCCGCATATTTCAACTTTGTATCCAGCCATAATCCCTCCTTGAATAATACATTTGTTTTCTGGTTTATCATTTTGAGCTTATCAACATTAAAAGGATTGACATTTTGGCCGGGCTTATTCATAATTAATTTATATATTTAATTCGGAGGTAGATAGCGTGAAGTGTCCGTTTTGTGGTAAAGATAACACTAAGGTAATTGATTCAAGACCAACTGATGACAGTTCAATAAGAAGAAGGCGTCAGTGTGATGAATGTGGTAAGAGATTTACTACATATGAGAAGATTGAGTCTATGCCACTTATTGTTATTAAGAAAGATAATAACAGAGAACCTTATGACAGAGAGAAGATAACAGCCGGTATAGTAAGATCATGCCATAAAAGACCTGTTTCTATCTCACAGATTAACAATATGGTTGATGAGATAGAGACACAGATATTTAATATCGGCGAGAAAGAGATTTCTACCAAGACTATCGGTGAAATCGTTATGAGCAAGCTCAAGAACGTTGATGAGGTTGCTTATGTAAGATTTGCTTCTGTGTACAGAGAGTTTAAGGATGTTGATTCATTTATGGAAGAGATTAAGAAGATTCTTAAGTAATATATCAGAAGCAGATTAAAGAAAGGCAGCATTTAAGTTATGTTTAAGAGATTCTATCCTGATATATATATTGATTCAGCTTATGACATTGATTATCAGGGACTTTATGACAAGGGCTACAGAGGGATTGTGTTTGATATTGATAACACACTTGTTGAGCATGGAGCACCTGTTACAAAGCGTTGCAGTGATTTGTTTGACAGATTAAGGACTATTGGCTTTGAGACATGTATCATATCTAATAATAAGGAGTACAGGGTCAAGCCGCTTGCAGACGCCTGTGGTTCAAGATATGTAAGCAAGGCAGGAAAGCCATCACCTGTTAATTATATTAAGGCTATGGAGATTATGGGTACTGATAAAGGCAACACATTTTTTGTTGGTGACCAGCTTTTTACAGATGTATGGGGAGCTAACAAAGCAGGTATTATGTCTATTCTTGTGAAGCCTATTGATAAGCATGAAGAGATTCAGATTATTCTTAAGAGAAGACTGGAATGGATTGTATTATTTTTTTATAAAAGAAGAAATCAGTAATTGTTTAAAGGAGCTTAAGTTATGGACATAAAAGGAACAACCAGAGTATGCGGACTTATTGGTAATCCGGTAGGGCATTCTGTGTCACCGACAATTCACAATAATCTTGCACAGTTAACAGGAAAAGATATGGTATATACCACATTTAAAGTTGAGAAGGGTGATGTGAAGACAGCTGTTAAAGGTGCATACAGCCTTAATATTCTTGGACTTAATGTTACAGTTCCCCACAAGTCAGAGGTTATTAATACTCTTGTTGATATTGATCCGCTTGCCAGGGCTATAGGAGCTGTTAATACGCTTGTAAGGGTTGAAGGAGGATTCAAAGGATACAACACGGATATTCTTGGCCTTGCAAGGGAGCTTGAAGATGAAGGCATTGAACTTGAGAATTCCAAGGTTATTATTCTTGGAGCAGGAGGAGCAGCAAGAGCCATAACATTCTTATGTTCAAGTAAGAATGCACAGTGTGTGTATCTGCTGAACAGAACAGTTGATAAGGCTGAGGCGATTGCACAGGCTGTTAATGCACATTTTAACAATGATAAGGTTATTCCTATGAATATTGCTGATTATGCTGATATTCCGGGAGAAGATTATGTTGTTATCCAGACAACAAGTGTTGGACTTCATCCGAATGACGAAGCTGTTGTTATTGATGATGAAGCATTTTACAAAAAGGCAGCAGTTGGTGTTGATATTATATATAATCCGGCCAATACTAAGTTTATGAAGCTTATCAAGGCACAGGGAAAGAATGCTTATAATGGTCTTAAGATGCTTCTGTATCAGGGTGTAAGTGCTTACGAGCTCTGGAATGACTGTAAGATTACTAAGGAAGAGGCTGATGAGGTGTATAAATGTCTTCAGAAGGAGCTTGGAATTGATGAATAACGGACATAATAATATTATTCTCATTGGATTTATGGGAAGTGGCAAGACAACATTTGGAAAATGGATTACCAGGAACCACAATATGGAATTCCTTGATACTGACGAGTATATAGAGAATAAGTACAACAAGCTTATTAAGGATATATTCAGGGATTCCGGTGAAGAGACATTCAGGGATATGGAGACACAGGCTATTAAAGAGCTTGCACAGGTCTGTGATAACTGTGTTATATCTGTTGGTGGAGGACTGCCGGTAAGAGCGGTTAACAGAAGTCTTCTTAAGGAACTTGGAATTGTTGTATATCTGGAAGCATCTGTTGATGAACTGGTAAAGCGTCTGTCTAAGGATACAAGCAGACCGCTTCTTGCAGGAGGCAACCTAAGAGAGAAGATTGAAAGCCTTATGGCTGCAAGGGAGGCTCTTTATAAAGAGGCTGCTGATATTATTGTTAAGACTGATGACAGAAGATTTGAAGATATGTATACAGATGTTGTGACAGCTATTAATATGGGAATAATGGAGGATAGATATGAAGATACTAGTAATGAACGGACCTAACATTAATTTTCTTGGAATAAGAGAGAAAGGCATCTATGGCGAACAGAATTATGAAGCTCTTGTTTCAATGATTGAGAAGAAGGCAGAAGAGCTTGGAGTTGATGTGGAAGTATTCCAGAGCAATCATGAAGGTGCTATAATTGATAAGATTCAGGAGGCATACTACAATGATGTTGATGGAATTGTTATCAATCCCGGAGCATTCACACATTACAGCTATGCAGTAAGAGATGCACTTGCATCTGTTGCAGCTATTCCTAAGATTGAGGTTCATATATCCAACGTACATACAAGAGAGGAGTTCAGACATACCTCTGTGACAGTTCCTGTATGTAACGGACAGGTTGTAGGGCTTGGACTTAAGGGATATTTATATGCAATGGAAGCAGTTGTTGACCTTGCAATGAAAAAGTAGTTGCCAAATGTTTATATTTATTATACAATATTAGAAGTCATTTGATTATTTAGGAGGTATACCAAAGAATGGTAGATGCAGGTAGTTTTAAGAACGGTATTACAATTCAGTATGAGAACGGAATTTGGCAGGTAATCGAATTCCAGCATGTTAAGCCTGGTAAGGGATCACCTTTCGTTAGAGCTAAGTTAAAGAATATTATTTCTGGTGGTGTTATAGAGAATTCTTTCAGACCAACTGAGAAGTTTGATCTTGCACACATCGACAGATCTGAGTATCAGTATTTATATGCTGATGGCGATCTTTATAACTTCATGAACACAGAGACATATGACCAGATCGCATTAAGCGCTGATCAGGTTGGTGATTCTCTTAAGTTCGTTAAAGAGAACGAGATCGTTAAGCTCTGTTCACATGATGGTAATGTATTTGCTATCGAGCCACCTATTTCAGTTGAGCTTGAAGTAACAGATACAGAGCCAGGTATCAAGGGTAACACAGCAACAGGTGCTACTAAGCCAGCTATCGTTGAGACAGGAGCTAAGATTATGGTTCCATTGTTCGTTAACCAGGGCGATAGAATTAAGATTGATACTCGTACAGGTGAGTACACATCAAGAGCATAATTATATGTATTATTAAAGGCTGTCATGCAGATGCATGGCAGCCTTTCTTTTTTTGCACGAGTAAGAATTATCCTCTTGCCTGGAATGTTGTACAGACTGTATCGTCCTCTGTTACAGCCTTTATACCTGATATGTCTACATGGTCAGCATCACATTTTTTATTAGTGTTATATATGCAGTTAGTTGCTTCACATGAGATGGATAAGGAAGCTTTAGGAAGATGGCACATATTAGTTGCACCTGGTTTCTGATGTTCATAGTCGCTACAGCATGTTTCACCACATTGGCATGCAGAGCTTCCTTCTACACAGATTGAATTAAGACAGCACTGGTTGTCACAGTTATGCATGCAAGATGCAGCATTACAGTTAAGATTACCCATAATATTTCTCCTTTCAAAAAACAATTATGACCGCCATGTTGCAATTAACATAGCGGCCATATTATTGTCCCCTGAATATTATCTATTATGCAGGGGATTATTTAATAAAAGAAAAAGAAAACTTTTTCGTTCTGACATTGAAGTATCTGAAAGAAACTTTAGCAATTATCTTGTCTTTAGATACGAATGTATTAGTCCAGTATCTGGAATCTTTGGAATTATTACGATTATCGCCTAACATAAAATACGAACCGGAAGGTACAACATATGTCAGGTCTTCACCATCACTGTTCATTGGCTCACGGATATAATTCTCTTCAAGCATCTCTCCATTAACATAAACGTAACCATTCCTGATATTAATAACATCTCCAGGAATTCCAATAACTCTTTTAACAAAGTTCTGAGATTCATCGTCAGGATACTTAAATATTACAATATCACCACGTTCAGGTTCGTGAAACAGATATGCCAGACGGAAACCAATAAGTCTGTCGCCTGTAAGAATAGTGTTCTCCATTGAACCAGAAGGAACCTGTGCATTAACTATAATAAATCTTGTGAATAGAAATGCAACTATGATGGCAACAGCAAGAATCTTAATATAGCTTAATATTTCCTGTCCAATACTTTCTTTATGGTCCTTGCGTGCAGGAGCAGGTGACTCGTCACTGTATCGTGGGATATCATAGTCATCATAATCTGTGTCATCATAAGAGAAATCATCGTCAATATCATCTAAGAATTCTATTCCATCATCGTATTTTGCTTTAGTATCATCGTCATAATTGTCATAGTTAAAATTAGTCATGTTATATATTTCCTTATTGTTATATAAGACAATGATAGTTTAAATGGCGTTATTTTGCAAGTAATTCCATGATTTTATTGCTTCTTGCAATAAATCCAGTCATCTGTTCAGGAGAGAGTGGTGCATGACTAAGCATAGCAAGGTCATAGAGCTGTTCGCATATAATCTTAGTATTTTCGCCGTCTGTATGTTCTGCAACATATTTAACAAGGTCATTGTTAGCATTAAGTACAAGAGTCTGACCTTCGGCACCAAACATATTAGGATCCATGCCTGCCATACCATACATCTTCATCATATCCTGCATACGTCTGCTTTCTTCTGAAAGAGTAATCATTGAAGATATAGATGCATCCTTTAATTTCTCTACACTAACAGTTAAATTCTCATTGCCAAGAGCATCCTTGAAAGTCTTAGAGAGCTTTTCAGTCATGTCCTTCAACTCGTCTTTAGAAGTCTCCTCCTTAAAGCTGTCTGAAAGATCTGCATCGATACGCTTGAACTTGAGATTCTCATTCTTAGATTCCATGTTGGTGATGAATGGCTGGTCAATGTTATGAGTAAGAATTACAGCATCAATTCCTTCGTTCTTAAACATGTTAATATACTGACTCTGTTCAATTTCATCTGTTACATAGAATACAGTGTTTTCGTGTTTCTCTTTATTCTCTTCGAGACATTCCTTAAGTGTTAAATATTTGCCGTCAAGGTTCTTGAATATGATGTAATCATTCATCTTCTCAGCAAATTTTTCATCCTTTAAGCAGCCGAATTTAATAAAAGGGTTGATGTCATCCCAGTATTTTTCATAGTTTTCTTTATCTGTTTTACACATTCCTGAAAGCTTGTCGGCAACCTTTTTAGTGATGTAATCAGATATCTTCTTAACAAATCCATCGTTCTGAAGTGCTGAACGTGATACATTAAGTGGAAGGTCTGGGCAGTCAATAACACCTTTAAGAAGAAGTAAAAATTCTGGAATAACTTCTTTGATGTTATCTGCTACGAATACCTGATTGTTATAAAGCTTTATAGTACCTTCAATAGATTCATACTCTGTATTAATCTTAGGGAAGTAGAGAATACCCTTAAGATTGAATGGATAATCCATGTTAAGGTGAATCCAGAATAATGGTTCTTTATAATCGTGGAATACCTTGCGGTAGAATTCCTTGTAATCTTCATCTGAACATTCATTAGGATGCTTTGTCCAGAGTGGATGGATATCGTTGATTGCAACTGGTCTTTTTACGATCTTAGCCATCTTTTTGGCTGGAACTTTCTCAACAGTTTCCTTAGTTCCATCTTCTTTCTCAACTTCTTCTGTAACAGCGTCCTTTATAAATGTATCAAGAACTGTATCTTTTTCTGTAACTTCTTCCTCAGGAATCTCCTCAGTCTGTTCACCCGCATCTTCGTTAGTTACAAAGATTGGAACCGGCATGAAAGAGCAGTATTTATCAAGAACTTCTTTAGCCTTATATTCGTTGGCAAATTCATAGCTGTCCTCATTGAGGTAAAGAGTAATCTCAGTACCAGGATTTGTTTTGGTTCCCTCACTTATATCATATTCAGTTCCTCCTTCACATGACCAGTGAACTGATTCTGCTCCGTCCTTAAATGAAAGAGTATCAATAGTAACCTGGTCAGCAACCATAAATGCTGAGTAGAAACCTAAACCAAAATGTCCGATAATCTGGTCGTCATTAGCCTTATCCTTGTATTTCTCAAGGAATGCTTCAGCACCAGAGAAAGCAATCTGGTTGATATACTCATCAACTTCTTCTTTAGTCATACCGATACCGTTATCAATGATCTTGATTGTCTTATCGTTAGCAGAAAGCTTAATCTCAACTTTATAATCAATATCGTCTGGAGCTTCATATTCTCCAATCATTGAAAGCTTCTTGAGTTTAGTGATAGCATCGCATGCATTAGAAACTAACTCTCTATAGAAGATATCATGGTCAGAATACATCCATTTCTTGATGATAGGGAAAATATTCTGACTGTTAATAGATAAATTACCATGTTCTTTTGACATAATATTTCACTCTCCAATCTATATAGTATTAAACTAAGTGTTAATTTAATACACGAATAAACAGAAGTCAAGCAAAAACTAGCACTCAAAGGTAAAGAGTGCTAACAAAAAACCGTCTGTGCATGTAAACAGGCGGTTTTGCGGGATTTATTAAATAATTCTAAATTATTCTTCATATGAAATATCAGCATCAGATAAGAAGTTGAGAATATATTTTTCAAATGCTTCATCAAGGGAGCGGTCAAGTGTAAATGTACTAAGCGAAGATGCTGTTGTCATGGTTACTGAACCATCCTGATAGCGTACATTAAGAAATAACCCGTTGACACAGCCGGGGTCAAAGTTAAGGTCAGTATCAAGTATCAGCTTTGCAACAACTGCTTCAGGCAGTACAAATGTTATCTTTAAAAGTTCAGGAACTTTCCTGCCCTTAATTATGCTGAATGCGAAAGGCTTAATGTTTTTCCATGATGTATATCTTGCAGAAGGCATGGAATTAAGCTCATCTTCATGGTAAAAGTGGGTGTTGAGCTTTCCATCTATTGTATAACTGCAGCCAGTGCATATATAGGCTTCTGAAAGACACATACCATCAAATGTATCGCTTATCAGAAGTTTATTCATAAATTGCTTTAAATCCTTAATTGTAAGAGAAAGCATAAATCCTCCTTGTTTTGCGAAGCAAAATGCGACTGCCCATGCAGGAGCAGAGGATTTTAGCCTCCTTGTTTTGCGAAGCAAAATGCGACTGCTCATGCAGGAGCAGAGGATTTTAGCCTCCTTGTTTTGCAAAATGTATATTGATTATAATATAAAATCAGTCTTTTAGAAATAGCTTTTGAATTATATTTATTATAGCAAAGAGAATTGTTGATATAATACAGAGAATAACAATTCCGAGAACTACATAACTCATCTTGAATACCTGGCTTCCGTATATTATGAGATAACCAAGACCTTTTTTAGCAGCTAAGAATTCACCTATAATTACACCTACAAGACACAGACCGATATTGACTTTCATGTTACTTATAATAATTTTCTTGGAACCGGGGATGATAAGCTTACACAGAATATGCCATTTGTTACCGCCAAGAGTCCGTATCAGAGTGATTTTTTCTTTGTCAATTCCGAGAAAACCTGTGTACAGATTAATTATCATGCCAAATATGGCTACGGATACAGCGGTTATGATAATTGCTTTGGTATTAGTGCCAAGCCATACAATGAGCATAGGTGCAAGAGCTGACTTAGGAAGACTGTTTAATACTACCATAAAAGGTTCAAGACAGTCTGACAGTCCTTTGAAGCACCATAACAATATTGCAAATATAATCCCGACAACTGTAATTATTGCAAATGCGACTATGGTTTCATAGAGAGTTACCCATATATGCATGAATATTACTCCGTCTTTGGCGAGGTCTATAAATGTCTGATACAGCCTTACCGGTGAACTGAATATAAATGCGTTGATAATACCTTTGTCAGCAGAGAATTCCCACAGACCGACGAATCCTAAGAATAATATCAGGCGGGAGAGTGTTACTGATATAGTATACAAACGTTGCTTTATTATGAATTTTTTCTGTAAAGGACTAATATTCATTTTAACACCTCCCTTATTTCATCAAAATATTTCTGGGAAGAAAGAGTATCTCTTGATTCTATATTGATAGTTTTCAGAAGCTTTGCAGGGCGGCTCGTGAGTATTAATACACGGTCGGTCATTGCAATTGCTTCGGATATATCGTGTGTTACTAATATTACGGTTTTCTTCTCACTCCTTAATATATTACATATATCTTCCCTTACTTCGAGTCTTGTCTGATAATCAAGGGCAGAAAATGGTTCGTCTAAAAGTAAAATATCCGGTTTCAGAGCAAGTGTGCGGATAAGTGCTGCACGCTGTCTCATACCTCCGGATAGCTGGGATGGCCTCGCTGATTTGAATTCTGCAAGCTCATATTGCTCTAAGAGATGATTAACATATGCAATGTTTTCAGGCGTTTTTTTGTTATTTATTTCAAGACCTAACATAACATTTTTATAGATACTGCGCCATTCAAACAGATTATCCTTCTGCAGCATATATCCCATCCGGGAGTCCGGATTGTTCTCTGGCGGTCTTATATATATGGTTCCAGATTCAGGCTTTATAAGATCGCATAGCAGAGAGAGCAGTGTGGATTTACCACAACCGGATGGACCGACAATCGAGGTGAAACTTCCGGGTTCTATTTCAAAAGAAAGATCATTGATTACCGGAGTCTCTCCATTTTTATCGTGATAAGAATAATATATGTGATCCAGAGATAGAATTGATTCCAATAGATTGCTCCCATACTATGGTTAATATAATTTATGAAAATTATTGAAAAAAGTGATTATGAAGATTGAATTAGACGCATATAAAGAATATAATAATAACACTAAGGGCATATGAGGGGTACATTATGAACTGCTTAGAAGAGATAATAGCTAATATAAGCACAAAAAGAGTGTTTATACAGACACATAATTTCCCGGATCCTGATGCAATGGCATGTGCATATGGATTGTTTGAACTGCTTAAAGCAAAAGGGGTAGACGCAGAGATTTGTTATAAGGGAAGTATTGATAAAACAGTAACAGCCAAGATGGTAAGACTGCTTGATATTGCAGTTAAAGAATATATGAGTGCAGATAAATTCAGTAAAGAAGATGAGATAATTCTTGTTGATGCCCAGAAAGGTAATTCTAACATTATAGATATGAATGGCCATGAGATTATATGCATAGATCATCATCCTGTATATGAACATGTTGATTATAGATTCTCAGATATAAGACCAGAGGTTGGTGCATGCGCTTCGATTATTGCGTCATATTATTTTGATAATAATATTGAGATGTCAAAGAATGTTGCAACAGCTTTATTGTACGGGATTAAGATGGACACAGCTGATATGCGCAGAGGCGTTTCACAGCTTGATCTGGATATGTTTTATAAGTTGTTTATGAACACTGACAGGACAATTCTTGCAGACCTTGACAGCAGTGTACTGCATTTTGATGATATTAAGGCATATAAGGACGCACTCAGTACAATAGATATAAGAGAAGATGTATGCTTTGCATGTGCAGGTTATGAGTGCAAGGAATCGCTTATAGCGGCAATATGTGATTTTACTCTGACTCTGGATGGAATTAATCTGTCAGTAGTATATTCTCCTAAGAAGGATGGAATTAAGATGTCAATAAGAAGTGCAGGTAAATATCTGTCAGGGGTAATGACAGTTAATGCACTTAAAGGAATAGGAACCGGTGGTGGTCATGATAATATGGCAGGCGGTTATGTTCCATATAAAAAGGAGAATAATGGAAAGGCAAGCGAAGCTGACGTTGTAAGGCTTGAAAAAGAGATTAAAGAGAGATTTATAAGAGAAACATGGAATTAATATAAACCGTCAGTCTGGATATCAGGTTCAGGCTGACGGTTTTGACATTGGTCTGTGTTAATATTTATATATCAATAGTTATCGTATATTAATCTGTATCCTGTCTATAAAATGTCCGAATATTCCTGCATATCCGTCCATTCCGTTATCGGTGGAGTTATCTTTCTGTAAACTGTAATAGTCTCTGTTTACAGGGCTTACTCTGTAGAATGCATAATGATAACCTGATGAATTAATAATATCATCAGGGGTGTAATAATATATCTCAACGGCATCAACAGGTGTGTCATTGCCAGCGTATCCATTATAGTAATCATTAATATCAGTGTTGCGGCTGTCTATGAAACCAAGCCAGCCACTATTTACATGGACTCTGTATTTTATATAGCCGGTATCTGTTGTGACTGCAAGACCGGTAATGCTCTGACCGGATATTCCGGCGTAGTCAGCATTATTCTTAACTATGGGAAGCCAGCGGCCTGTTGAAAGCTTTGTCTGATAGTAAACATTTATATTATTGGATGAACTATCATCGATACGCATAGTTTCACCAGTATTATCATCTTTTTTAACAGAATAATCTGAGTAATATATATTGCCATCATATTCTTCATCTTCGATTTCTACTGCACCAAACTGCCACATGGTACAGTCAAGGCTTGGAGAATCAATTCCCCAGTGCGCAAGCCAGATATTCATCTCTGGGATTGATTTCAGTCTGTCAAGGTCAAGCACATTGGTAAAATAGTTGTAATTGGCATAGACACCGGTTTTATATCCGCTGACACGCATGGCATTAACAAACATTTCGCAGAAATCAGATAGCAGTTCTCCTTCGGAGTAGACATCAAGACCATTTCTTGCTTTATATCCGTCAGCATCTTCCATATCAAACCACACACCAAGCTGAGGCGTTCTGCCTTGAAGAAGTCTTAAGGCGTGGGCAGTTTCGCTTGCTGCGTCATAATAATCCAAAGCATAACTGTACAGATAGACGCCGTAAGGAATTCCAAGCCGTTCACATTCATCCATATTTCTGATGGCAGCAGTGTCGTCCTGTGACTGGATATCGCTGCCATATCCGATACGGATAATTGCGCCTTCAATATAGTTTTTCATATTATCCCACTGAATAAAACCGTTGTAACTGCTCACATCTATTACCACAGCATATATATCTGCCGGAAATGACATGAACAGGCATAAAGAAGCAATAATTGCAATATATATTTTGATAATTTTCTTCATTCACATTCCCCTTTCTTTTAATGTTCTAATATAGAATATTCGAAAGATGATGGAGAGTGCGGAGGGAAGGTGATGCACAGTGTAGCGTGAAACTGAAGCGTGGCGGATTGGACGTTGAAGCGGAGGAAGGCACGGAAGAAGTCCAAAAAGGAAGTCAAAGTGCACTAGTCAACAAAAAGTAGACACCACTTTATATTTTTATACATCATTTAA